>Ga0153947_1000129_pt1 | contig 34149 bp, 41 predicted proteins | sample TSNJ031MetaG_FD_104697 | JGI IMG/M metagenome (GOLD analysis project Ga0153947, IMG submission 104697) | Attine ant fungus gardens microbial communities from New Jersey, USA - TSNJ031 MetaG | ecosystem: Host-associated > Fungi > Mycelium > Unclassified | place: USA: New Jersey, Wharton State... | reverse complement strand
TATAATCCAAGGCTCAGGATTCAACACAAATAAAGGACGCCCTTTCTATCCTAGACGTTATTTACACATGGTCGCAATGCTTTCAAAAGAACACGCCAAAACAGACAAAGGAAAATCCAGCATAATGAAATCACTCAAATACATGTTGCTGAGATTTAAAGGCACAACCAGAACTATCAAATTACAGTATGAAGACATTCATTAATTGAAAATCCGCTGCTTCTTGTGGAGAGACAATGACATAACGCTCGATTTGGACACAAGATCATACTGTCGAACCACACTTTGCAGCCGCAAAGTCAGCAATCGCCCTTCGAGATATAACAATCCCAATCCATTGTTGCTTTCAGTGGTGGCCTGCTTTCATGCAAATTCGTGGTGTCAACGTGACTTGAAAACACGATCCACTAGTCTCAAACGTCTGTATCGCTCCCGAGCGTAGCTAATGATCAAACTTGGATACCACCGTCCGGCAATGAGTCACGTCAAGACCTTCTCCGGAGTTCATCTTCTCTAAGGAAAGTATCCACGGGTCCTGAGTACTTTTTTCATCTCCATATCATGAAGTTAGGAGACCACGATCCATAGCATGAAGATAATTATCTCTCACAAAGTCCTAATTTTGTGCATATAATATCGTCTTGGTCCATAAGTGAATCCAGGCTCCTCCAGATCTACCTCACGCATCCCAGTGAAACCTCCGTATCGATCATTTAATCCAAGGGTTTCAATTTCCAGGCAAAGTCTGGCTCGTTTCATTAAGGAGCCCATTTATTCTCAATAAAAAGCTCAAGTTCCTGTCAAACATACAGTCCAGAGACTAACCCAAGTCATAGTCATGTCTAATGGTAGGTACTCACCGCAACATCTTCTGAGCGCGTTGGTCACCCTGCTCTGTAGACGGAACATCTGATTTAAACAAATGTGAATGCCGATATCTTCTGTTCATATACTATCAATCTGACGACAGAATAGTCCTTCAGAGATTCAAGCGTCTTTGCATCCTTAGTTGGGTCGAGAGTCCCAGTGGCTCTAGCCACAACCCGGTCTGGAGCTGTGTCTGTAAGAGTGAGCGTCTTCTCGCAACCCTTTCCTTCACTCGTCTGATTGAGGGCTGGTCTGAAGTTGACGGCACACCCCGTGGTAGAGGTACAGGACCAACGAAGCATGAGGCGCGGGACATTGCAGCAGCTGAAGCTTTGAATTGGCTCGAAAATCATCCAGAAGATTACCAGTCTTGATCCTATACTACTGTTTGATGTCATGTCATATTGTTTTGTGTCTTTCAATGATACGAATCTGACGTCTGATCGTAAAAACTCGTTACTGGATTCCTCTGTACTGATTGCCTGTTACAAGATGTCTGTTACAAGAGGGAAGGAACCCTATGATGCCCACTACTTCTTGAAGCCATCTAATATTCTCAGGAGCCTTACAAATGTTCGCACGCAAAGAACACTCCGTGTTGGAGAAATACATCTGATCAAAATGGTATCTTCTATTGAGACCATCCACAGGGTGGCCAAACCACTAAATCAATTGTCTGCCTCATCGTGTATCCCTAAACGCTGTCAAATCAAATACAGTAAAGTTACTGTACGCTCTGTTATCCAGTCGTTCCTAACTACGAGGACCAATGTACATGGTAACGCCTCAAGAGATATTAGAGTATATGAAATAAGCTTTCTACGAAATCGCAGGTGGATACATTTGTCTCTTTCAATTCGACAGGGCATCTATTGGCAGCAGACTTCACCCGTCAAGGCCATGAAAACAGATAGCCGATTACCTGGTGGCCGGACGAGCTGTATTGCACACCCAGGAAAAGGCAGCAAAAAAATAGGTAGACACGTTACTGGTGTTTAGCTTGCTGGGAGCTCTAATCGCGAGGCACATACGCAGGGTCGCAATTTTCCTTTGACGGAAAATAAACTTTCTCACACAATTGAAAAACCCAGAAGTGGTAGCAGAGGCTGCAGAAAGCAGAAAAGAACCCACAAATAGAAATCTGCCCACTGGGCACTCCGTTGAAATACAACTTCGATGACCACTCGAGTTGTAGAATTCAATCTCCGACGTTGACTTCACTATTTCGGAGACTTCATTTTTGACCTATTACCTCTATGGCAGTCAGACAACGATTGGCACCTTTTTTGATCGCCGTGATTACGGGCAAGTCGACCTATGACCTTACAGAAGACCAATGGGACTGATGTTGGATAGGGGTTGCTTCCGGTGTCTATATCTTCAAGCCCTTGGTGGCGCCTCTTCCTGAGCTTGAGTAAGCGTCAGTTCGCCAAATTAGGAACATATTGCTGAATGATGCTCAGAAAAGCTCCAGCGTTGATTCAGCCCTCATTGGTAGACGGCACCCAGGACACCCAGGCCAAGATAGTTCATGACGTCGAAAAATCATCTTAATATGATATATTTCTGCCTACAAATACTATCTAAAAGCCTCTGCAGTGATTTAAAGCATTTTCGTCCTGCGCTCCCAAATCTGCCCGAGAAACTTGATTATTGATGAGCAGATCGACGACACATAACTCACCTGAATGACTGTTTCGCCTAGGAAAATCATTTCTTTCCGGGTTTCTTCCACTATCAAGTCTTGAATCATGAACCATTTCTCACTATCACCACCTCCACCAGCCGCCCTTAAGTGTACTTTCCAAACTGTGTTTTCCTTATCTCGTGTTGTACCAGCGACAGATTCGTGAGTTACATTTGCGATCAAATCGTATGATGTATCGTCCGTGGGATTATCAATATCTAATACATTCATCAAGGTTCATTATGAAGGAATACCAGAAACAGTTTATGCACTTACAGTCCCTGAATTCTAGTCCACGGAGAGGGAAATTTACGATGGTTGGATTTTTCTCCTCAACAAAAATATTTCTGGTAAAGCGTCTGAAATGTAGGATGATATACTGCGGCAACTTCTGACATTTGTAGCGCTTGAGCTGACCAGCTGATTCCTTACGAGAAGATTCATGACTGTCACGGAACAGATTAAATGTCAAAGATACCTGAGTGGTGATACCATCGTATTTGGACAATACAGAGTGGATACCGACTTGTGGGACAATGTTCTTTTCGTGACTGTCCTGGAATAGCGGAGGCGGCGGTAAATCGACCGCCAAGAATAGATATGGAGAGACAGTCGATTTGATGTCTGAGTTCGACCGGTCATGACCCCCGCTCACTAGGCACTACAGAGCAGCACATACCTCGATCTATGTCAAATCGGGGTTTTTCGTTTTCACCAGAATCCGGACGAATAAGAACTTGTTGGGTTTCAACTCTCAGTTCTCCTTGAAATGTGGAGAATATGATACCTATCATGTGTAAGTCAACCAAAGGGCAAAAAATGGAACATTGATCTCGTACTAGAGTGCCGCTTTTTCATGCCGCCCGAGTCTTTGTGTAGTCGATTAAGTAACCATCCAAGAAATTCAACTGGGTCTCCTTGTTCTTCCAGCCGAAATTTTCCACCACTTGCGCGGTTAACCTCCTGGAGAAATTCATGAGGGCTTACTTGACTTTTGAATAGCCGGGGATTCCAGACTTTTTTGGCCAGCGCCGCAAAGCGCTTGAGAAGCTCAGACTCCTTGGCCCGGAAGTCTGATAGAAGGAGATAGTCGCGCAGAGGAGGTACATGAAGGAGTGCATGAATGACTACGTTCATATGATCATTCCTCTTGATGTTGTTGAGACCGACGTATCCAGAGAGGTAAGGTTCGTGCCCTAGGTCGTAGGAGATCTTTTTGAGATGTGCAGGTGATGAGAGATTTGTGATAGAGCTATGAGTGAATCTGGGAGCGAGGACAAAGGCTATATCGTCCAAGGATGGGTCTGCTACAGGATAACCATCGGGGAGTACATAGACCTGGGGGAGAGGGTTTGAGTTTTGATTGGGTAAACAAAAGTATCCTACTTCACCTTTGCAGTCTCCAAGTTGATGAATACGTGGTGGTCCTCGTGGATCGAATGCGCGTACGCGTAGGATCTTTTGCCCCTTCCTTGAAAATATTTACCACATACGAGGCATCCATAAATATTGATGTTTGATAGGGACACGGAGCAGACTTTTTCAAAATCAAAATCAAGAACAGCTCTGTTTATCTTTTAGAACGTCAGAGTTTAGCACAAGAATATGAAAATGGTTACCGCACTTGCCGTATCAAGGTACAAATCTGAAGCCCTGACCTCCTCAGTGTGTCTTAAAGGCTCGTCAGCATCTGGTTCGTCTTCATCTTGGTCAATCCTTGGCTTTTTGAGTGGGCGATTTGAGTCCCCTGGAAGCTCATGAGGTTGCGTCAAGTCAACTTGAGGGGTCAATTCTGCCATAAAATTGGTCATGGACCAGTTCGAGAGTCTAATTCATACGCTGACTCAGCAAGACGAGCACTTAGCAGAAATGCGTCGGGCGGCGCAACTGGGTAAACAGCTTCTGTCTTTATCCATAGGGAAAATCAGACGTATAACTTCTGCAAATGCTGCGCTCTATTCGTCTGCTCGCATCTCTAGATCTTGGCCTAATCCTCGAATTGACGTCGACTCGGACTTGCAAATGCTGATGCAAGACGTCGACATGGCACTTAACAAACATTCGAAAAGGGAGCAACAGCAGCTCGAGATCATTCCCAAAGAAAAGGAAGAAGAAAAAGAAGCAGACTTCGAAGACGATGGCTATGAATCACAAAGCAACTTACACCGAAAATCTCCCGCGGCATTGTTCGGTAGTCAACGTGTAGGTGCGGTTGTCATACCTCAGGAAATGCAAGACATAATACAACGTCTATTCTCTGGTAATTGTTCCTGCTCAACAGATCACAAATATGAGCTCTACATCCTGGGTTAGATGTCAACAAGGCGCAGTTACACAGTGACGCTAAACGGCTGTTCCAAAAGGATATATCCGGGGCCGATGAATGGGATCATCAGTATGAAGGAAGATATCCAACTCACATACAAGGTGTTAAACATGCCAAGCGTGATGGGACTGCTTTCGTTTCAATTGCATTACCTGCGCACTATTCGGTGATCTATGCCGTTCTTGACCATGTCAAACAGAGACTTGGTCCAACCTGGCAGCCTGAGCGTGTTTTGGACTGGGGAGCTGGTGTCGGTAGTGGCTTGTGGTAAGTGCAACCTTGATGAACGTCCAATTTCACGTCGAGATATGGCCTCCAGGGCAGCCCTGTACTCCTTCCAAGGGCCCGAGGTCGTTGATCATTCAATGAACGATCTCCGAATTTCAGATTCAAGGCTTAAATCCTATGTTTGCATTGAAAAACGTGATGGATTATCACAAATTGGACGCCGGCTGATACGATGTTCGTATTGTTTGTTGTTTTGTGTCTGTACCTTCCTATAACGTTCACAGCCTCTTTACCAGAAACGGTGTCTCTAAGCTGGCAAAAGGGGTGGTTGGCCGAAGATAATATCTTACCTACTAATGGAGGAGGTCTTGTTGCTTTGTCTGCCTTCTTGCTTACCACTCTCCCTAATCCCTTAGCACGAAAAAACTTAGTGCAGGAGATTTGGAATAGCGGTGCGAATACAATAGTACGTATTTTTCAAAAACCTCAGTCGAAGGCTCTGGTTCAATCGTCAACCAAATCTAGATTTTAATTGACCATGACAGTAAAGAAGGCTTTGAGGCTGTCGCTGCTGCAAGGCTATATCTCTTAAGTCTTGGACAGAAAGATCTACTTGACCAAGCGTCTGATGTATCTGGCTGTCACGTAGTTGCTCCTGTAAGTTACACAAAATCGTTGGTCGGTTCTGCTGGCTGACGATCTTGCAGTGTCCTCATGATGGTGCCTGTCCGCTTTTCCACCCTGGTGCTACAAAATTGGTATGTGGCTATTCACAACGGCTGCAAAGACCTGAGTTCGTTCGACGGACAAAACACTCCGGCACGGGTCACGAAGACATCGGCTATTCTTACGTTGTTGTTCAACGGGGCCCAAGGCCATGTTCCACTATTGCTGGTCTTGGAAGGATAGGTGCTGTTGGTCAACGGGAATTAGAAAAAGAAGCCTTGAAGACTGTGAAAGAGCTGCAGGTACACGATGACAGATTGCCAGAAGATTCACATCTTCAGGACTCTGAACAAGAACATTCAACAGTTTCGATGCAGCTTGATCAAGACTATGACGAAGAGCAAACCCGTGAGGCGATTCGACTTGAAGCTTTTCAGTGGCCAAGACTTGTGTTCCCTCCTCTGAAAAGAAGTGGTCACGTTATTATTGATGGATGCACTGCTCAAGGTATATCCATGTCGCGTTTAATATCTAATAGCCACTGACATACTAAAAGCAAAAATTATGCGGATGACCATTCCAAAATCCCAAGGAAAGCAGCCCTACTATGATGCCCGCAAGTCAGATTGGGGTGACATTTTCCCCCACCCTCCCAAGAACAAACCTCAAGAGCGACAACATGTATTAAAACCAGGCTCGCACAGTGTTCCAGGCTCTGATATCGGTAAACGTTCATCTTCGCGTACAATGGAAGCGCCCAAATACGCAGAGATCGCCAAAGACGAACAGAAGAGATTGCAGAGAGTATTGCAGAGAGGAAAAAGAAGGGCAGCACGACAATCAACTTGGGAAGATCTTGGAGATCCAGATAATATGTCATAATTAGTGCCTATCTTCTAATACTAACAAGTCAGAAATCAGATATACGGATGCCAGGGCCTTGTGTCGAGCTTAACATGACCTTGCTAATGGTTGTCACTGACTCCAGTGTCAAAGAATATTCGCACGTCTCAAAAAGAATTTCAGCATACCAGGTCGAGGTCCGGAAACCCTCGATTTTCGGCTGTCCACGCCATCCTTGGTGTTTCCAGTGGCCTTCTTCACGGCGGCTATGAAGTGGCGAACATTAAGCATCACTTCGTGGGCCGCAAAACTTAACTACGAGAAATGAGGACAGATGAAGGGAGTATATGCTTCCAATCATTGAGACGTACAAGAGCGATGGGAACACGTATATTACCAGCCTTGTCAGCCTTCCATTCGCTTGTACCACGAATGCGTTCAAGGTATCCAGCGAAGTCGTCTGTTACTGTGCCTCTTCTTTCGGAAGGCATAAGACCCAGAGGCCCCAAGACCCTTCCGAGGGCAGGTGTAATAGCTTTAATGAGAGCTGGGCTGCAAAGTATCGTTGTTGCTTCTATACGTCCATTGACAATCTGGTAGACAGCTATTGACCACTTAAGATCTGAACAGACAAGAGAACTCACACCATCAACGAGCTCTTTTCCGCCGACGATGTGCGCTCCGGCCTTCTTAGCTTCCTCTGCTTGTCTACCCTCGGCAAAAATTAGAATTTTATCTTCCGTCGGAGGCTTCGCCTCTTTTGGAAGGTTAACACGACCTTTTGGAATGGTAACGCCAGTTTTCATCTCGGTCTTGATGAATAGCTCATACATGTTGTTTGGAGAAGCCACCTCAACGGCCTGGGTTATCGTTTAGATGAGACGATAAGTAACCACAACACAGAAACGTACACGCAGAACTGAGACGGCGTCAGCAAGAGTTAATTTCTCTGCCTTAGCATCTTCTGCTGCTGAAATGGCAGCCTTGCGCTTAGCCTTGGCTGCTGCAGCTTTCTTTGAGGGTATGCGAACCGTGGACTTCTGACGTTTGGCGAGATTTACTAGTGTTGTAGAGAAGGTCCGAGAATGAACGATAACATTCTAGGAGAAGATATAAGCAGCGTAGATTCTCCTTTATAACACTTACTCTGACAGGATTTTGGTATTGTCGGCAACGTAGCACTAGAGCGAACATATTACCCAGCTTAAAGAGTGCGGCCATACCAAAAAGTATCTATGACCGTGCGAACGCATTGTTATTTCGATTCCCAGGATGTTCGCAATTTCCTCAATGTCTTCGTGTCTCGTTGGGAGCCAGCTTTTCAGATCTTTGCGAAACTCGTTTCCACTTATCCGTCGCTATGCTTCCAGGTCAGATGCAGTGACAGACCCGAAGAAAGAAATCATCCGACGTGCCCTCTATCCCAATAACATCCGAAACCGTGCCTCACCTACTGGTACATGGCGGCCGGATGTTGGCCGAGCCATCCAACATGCAATTCCATCCGTGCAAGCACATAACACTATAGAACGTGCGTGGTTGTTGCACAAACGCCACATTCGCAAACGCCGCGAGACTGAATTGGCACGAAAATTCGAGAGTATGAAAAAGGCAATGGAGGAGTTGGAGAAAATCGACACTCAACTTTATCTGGAAGCTAACAAGCAGGACGATCCAAGGGCTCGGTCAAAACATGACCAGGCATTAGCAAAACAACTTCGTTCGTCAGAATTGCGAGCTGTTGAAGCCAGAGTACGAGGTCTGTTCCCACGAGAGCTCCGCATACCTACGGAGACACCTGCACCTTCGGGTTGGAACTATGATTGGACACCCATTCAACGTCCTGTATGATTCTATACTACAGGTGTGTACATTTTCTCCGAAAAATGTGCTATGGCTAAAACTGGATGCCAAATTTCCAGTCTAAAACTGGTGGAGAGATAAAACGACACAACAGTATCATAGTCATTAGCTCCATCTATCCTGGTACATCTCTCCCATCATTGCTGGATCTCCTGGTCGACCGCCAGCCGCGGTTTTATTGAGAATCCCTAATTCGATACTCTGCAGACCGTCAGCCCACTTTTGCAATGCACCATAACGCTTCTTCTCCAGACTTTGCCTGGAATGAAGGTCATTGATCAACAGCCAGTATAAAGATGAGGAACGATGAACATACTTGGAATCTAGCTCAAGCCGCTTCCCAGCTTGATCAATACGACCTTCTACCTTACCTTCAAGAATGAGATCAACAAGGAGGTCCTCTACTTCTCGAGTGTCAACATTCAATTGCTGTTGTAAGCATCGGTGAATACAAGACGAAGGAAAGATAACAAGTCAGTTACTTTTGCAAGGAATGATAATTCGAGGCGTGTGTAAGGCTTTATGAGATCGATAAGATACTGAGTGCGTAAACTGCGGAGAAGTTCGCCGATGTATAGGCGGATAAATGGGTCATCCATGATTGTAGAGCGGTTGTCTTAAGAGCAATTTCAGCTTTACTCAGTTAGCTCGGAAACGGGCGACTGCACCTCGTAGTATCTTTTCGGCTAGATGAACTTCACGACGTTGATATGCATCGACAAGATCTGTCATTGCTTTGATCTGTGAATCACTTTTGTATCTGAAGAGTATACATCAGTATCCTTAATTCCTCAAGAAAGCCACTAAACCTACGGTTTTGTCTCCTGGCTGTCAAAGGGGTTGACTTCGCTACCTGTAAGCATGTTGGCCAAGACAAGATACTTCAGGACTTGAATACGTTGAGGCGAGCCAGCCTCATCGTAATTTCGAAATGACTCGAAGAAATCCTCGCTAGCACGATTCCATTGTCCTGAGCATCATTAATCTCTCATATCTCATGTTGGCTTCATTTACATACGTTCACCCATCCACATTTTACCACCACATTCTTTGATGACACCCATGATGCGAGGATGAGGTATGGCTGAACGAATATCATTTGCAGCGTTGTAGATCTCCTGTAATGAACGATTATAAGTGATGAACTCATGGACCAGAAGAGTGCAAGATTGTGGACCTTAAGCTTCTTATAATTTCGTGTTTCATTGTGCATTTGTATTTCTAGTGCGTAGATCTCAAGCAGCTGGGTCCCACGCTGTGACTGATCATCTCCATCATTCGAGGCAGTTGTAGCATTGTGTAGGTCACGAAGGAGCTAGATGAAATGTGAACAAAATCAAACTAATATCAATAGCGAAACTCACTTCCGATAAACGGATGTACTCCTTGCGGTCCAACCACAGCTTGGCTAATTTCAGATTTGTTTTCACGCTCAGACGCTTCGGTGCTAATCATATATCTGAATGAACGGTTAAAGGAAGAAATGACATACGTCGTTTTTTCCCTCCACAAGCGCGTTCTTTGTCACCTGGTAGAACTGCTCGAGAATATCTACCTCAACTGGACCTCCCTTTCCTCCTCCGACGTAATCCAGGATTCCATTGATGGTCTTCTCGGAGTAATTGCGTGTCACTGCCGATTTAGTGTACGTTAGCAACCGTATGTACGACTTCAACGCATCCTGAGGCCGCCGTAGAATAAGGAAAAGAAGTTTAGTTGACTGCTTCAGCGCCTTGAAACCCCTGGCTGGTATTCAAAATTGACTCAAGAACATTTTTCGTCATACACACCAATCACCCTTTTCTTGTTCTTGTTCAACAATAGCTTGAAAATCGCTCAGAGCATCTTCTGGGCTGTCCTCCTTCTTTGCTGAGGGTGCACAGTGAGCGCGACGTGTAGAGATCCACTGCAAAGGATGTCAAGCTCACATTTTGCCTGATAATACATGTTTTCAATATCGATTGTTCCTGAGTCGTTTTCTTCGTCGTCGTTATCCGAATAGTCGAAGCCATAGTCCTATTTTACTCAGGCAACGGTATAGCAAGTTGATGATGCATACCTCATCATCGGATCCTTGCATATAATCAGCATCGTCATCATCCATGGTGTGTAGAATGCAGGAGAGAAATTGAAAGCGGTGACTTGGTTTGGTTCAGATCAGGACAATGTTGGAAGATGAGGGAGGACATTGCCTTATGTGGCCACGCACAATATAGCACATCTGCACGATCTTACTGTGACACACGTGACTGCTCATATCTCCAAACAAGTTTTCTTGAGCGATGATGACAATTCTATGAAAGCTTTTCGCTACTTCCATGAGCCGCCCAATTGAGTCTGTATCTCCTTTATTTGGCTCGTATAGCGGCCAGTCGATCTCTCGCAGCAACAGCAGGTTGGATGACGTGACAAGTTTGACTTCGTTCAATCCCTTTGCAGGGGAGGATGAAGATGAACAGACATCGTATACCTTCACTTCGATTCTGTCAAGGGTGAAAAACACTTTTTCAACATCTACAGGTGCTGCGTCAACCTCAGCCACCGTGATTCGAGACCAGAATATCGTCTCCAATGGCCCTGCTATAGATTCACAACGCCGAATGTCAATAACCCCAAGCCAAAATTCCCAATTATCCACAAAACCTGTGGCAAATGAAAAACCTTTCTCTCTATCCACTGCCCCAGCTCAAACTGCACCTCCACTCGTATCCTTGACACCGGCGCAGTCAGAGGTTCCAACGTTCACACTCGACTATGATCCTTCCTACACCCGTCGCAATACACCTCCCTCCGTCTATGAGGCAGGAGATAGCGGACCTTTTGGAACTTTTATTCCTGGATTTCCTATCCAAGATGATGCACGTAGCGTCAGGACTACCACAAGTTTACACCGACAGGGTTCGGTTTCGAAGGTAATGAGAAGGCTTCGAGGTGAAGGTGAGTTAATTCACGATGTTACTCAAATCAGCTTTTGACGTCGATGCCAGGCTTGTCGAAAGATTATTGGATGGACGATGAAAACTGCAAGGAGTGTTATGATTGTAAAAGTGTCTTTACGGCTTGGAGAAGAAAACACCACTGTCGTATCTGCGGTATGTGAGACCATGATTCGAGCGAATGTGTTTCCAATCTCTTCTATCAAGGTCAAATCTTTTGTTCTCGCTGCGCTTCGAACATCATCAAGGGAACACGATTTGGTCAGAACACCATGATCCGCGTTTGTAATCTCTGCTTGGAGAAACTGGCCCAAGTTGACGAAGACGATGAAGATGATCGGCGTTCTGTGGTTTCATCGGTCACTTTCCCAGCTCATCAGTTTGGAGGAGATATCAAGTCCGATTTAGGACATCCTCAATCACCATTCGCAGCTTCTCAGCTTTTTAGTCGTACAGATGAACCGTTCAACCTGTATTCTATCGCCGAGACCCGCAAAATTATATATGATGAGGCCCGCGACAGTCCAAAGTTTGTGGCTCCCCTTCCTCAGAAGGGTGAAAACTGGGGCACGATTCTTGACAACCCAGCGCCTTTTAGAAGGGCGCTTTCTGAAGAGGGGGAAGGAGATCAAGCTTTAGAGAATTTTCCATCGGATCTATCCATCGCGATTGAGCCTACAACCCCTGCTGAACCAAACACCGCAACGCCAGTCGTACCAGGAACAACTAACTTCATTCAATTTCCAATGGGTTCTCCAGAGAGGGGAGCTGATAGTCCACTCCCAACTGGTCATCAACTTTATCAGTCCGGTGACTTTGAAGTAGCCACACCATTCATTCGAAGCCGTGTTCAAAGCCGTATCGACACTCTATGTCGAACAGAGGAACCAGGATGGAGGACACGTAGGGAAAGCACAGCGTAAATATCTGCTAAGCCCCCAACTATATCTAACGTCTGTTTCTACAGCTACGCACAGGAGCTCAATCTAGCATCGATGATGCATCTGCGGATCATGTTACGCCAGATGCTCATCAAGGAAGAAATTCCGAACGTCAATCAATGGGAGGAAATCCTGTTGAAGTTAGCCTTGCGCACAGCCAGGGAACTCGCCTTTGTTTCCTTACCTTTTCGTCAAGGGGAGGATATGGATGTACGGCGTTATGTCAAGATCAAGAAAATACCTGGGGGAAGGCCTTCTGACTCAGAATATGTTAATGGGGCGGTCATAACAAAAAATGTGGCACATAAACAAATGTCGAGGCTTCAAAACAACCCACGCATCATGCTGATCACGTTCCCACTCGAGTTCTATCGAGTGGAGGGTCAATACATGCAATTTGGACAAATCCTTCGACAAGAAAAAGAGTATCTGGGAAATTTAGTCAGCCGCATTGCCGCACTTAGACCCCACGTTGTACTAGTTGAGAAGACAGTGTCAAGACTTGCACTGGATGTTCTAGTCAGTCATAATATTGCAGTTGCCCGCAGCGTAAAACCCAGTGCAATTGCCATGATAGCGCGTATGACGCAGGGAGATGAGTTTTCATCCATCGATAAACTTGCCCTTGAACCCAGGCTCGGTCATTGTGCGCGTTTTCGAATTCAGACATTCGATCATCCACTCATTCCAGGAAGAAGAAAGACATACATGCGTTTTGAGGGTTGTAGCGGTGATTTGGGGTGTACAATCTTGTTACGAGGCGGAGATATTGAAACTTTACGGAAAGTGAAGAAAGTCACTCGGTTTCTGATGTTTATTGTCCGCAATCTCAAACTCGAGACACATCTTTGGAAGGATTCAGTGATCAGCCTTCCATCATTTAATTCTGAGGCCATCCCCTGTGTGCTAGCGAGAAGGCTCGGTCGCCTCAATGCTGACACAGCTTCGTCGCTTCTACGCCCTATATTTCTATCTGCCTCACGTTTGGCAAGTCCTATCTCTGGAACACCTGACGCACCTCCAGCCTTTCAGTCGCCCAGGAATGAGGATCTGGATAACGAAAGCGATCTGCCAAGCGATGAGGCTGAGCAACTTCACCTTTCCCGTAGAATCACACAAGTTCTGGAACCGTACAGAATCACTTTTATCTCTCTATCTGCAACACTTCGTTTCCCCCCTCCTTATCCAATCAAGAGGATGAAGGAGCTAGATGACGAACTGATAGCGGCAAGGAGAGCATGGGAAGATGATGTTGTCCTGAAAGGAGAGAAGGCGCAAAGCACGTCTCGTCAAGAGTCTGGACATATAGCAGTTGAGCGTCCTCCCTCCGAGGAGCCGGACCGTGCCGACATTAATGCTCAAATTGAGGCGCTCGATGTTCCAATACCAACATCGCTTGGATCCGCATCCCCGCAAGCAATGATCGATGCAGGTTCTTACTTCGTGGGGGCAGCTCCAAATCCGCAAAGCAATGAGACATCGAGCTTAAACTCAGCGCTGTCGCAGCCGCTAATCGAAGAGCCTCGTGAACTGGTTAAGGTGGTGGCAGAAATTAAACTGGAAGGTAGATATCGCCTTTTGGAACGGAAACATGAAGAGCATCGGCGGGTATGGGAGTGGTATCAACGAAAAAATGCAGATGATTTCGTCGTGGAAAAATACCAACAAATCCTACTCTGGGAATATACGATCCCGACCTCTGGGCTCGGCCTCCAACGGGCATGTTTCGCACCCCAGGTTACCTGTATGCGATTTTATGGTGAGAATGATCTCACCTTGGGCCAGTTCATAGAGAAGGCCGTTGTTGAGACTCTCAGCCAACTTCTCAACACAAAGGCGATATGCGAGGGGAAAGGTTGTGATCAGCCGTTGTCTCGCCATTGCAAGGTATATGTCCACAATGAAACACGCCTTTTCATTGCTGTAGAACAATGGGAGGGTCAAATAGTAAATCGTGCCTTTGGTCCAGCTCCTGACCTGATCACTACATGGTCAGCTTGTCGCGTCTGTGGATCTGCCACACCATTCATACCTGTCTCCCCTGAAATGCAACGTTACTCCTTTGCCAAATTCCTCGAACTCCATTTCTACCCAGCTGATGTCAAATTAGTTCAAGGTGCCGGTTGTGAGCATAATATATACCAACATCACATCCGCTACTTTGCATTCAGGGGAATGACCGTGAGGTTTCAAACTGACCCTGTTGTCATGCATGAAATCGTATACCCGCCTTTTCGAATACACGTGCGACCAGAAACGCAACTCGAAATCCGCAATGCAGATTTTGAAAAACTTCACAAGAGCAATTTCACCTGGTACAGCAATCTAATTGATGAGCTCAGGTTCATCAGCATCGACGCCGCAACAGGAGATGGTGAATCAGATGCCAGATTGAATGCCGAGGTCAATGTTTTCATCTCGCGTGCTGAACTTGAAAGAGAAGAAATCAGTCGTCTCATCAACAAAATATACCGGGAGTCTGCAGCCAAGGATACCTTGGCACTCAATCATGTGCATGCATTTCGACAAGACAAGATTGTCGCAATACAACAAGATTTAGACCGCCTACCAAAGCCCAAGTCTGTATCGGCCGTTGACCGTGGTAGTAAACGAGTATCCGCATTCAGCTCTGTCAAGAACATCTTGGTACCCCCTCAGAGCCAAAAACAGGGTCTACGATTACCGCCGGATCATTCCTTGACTTCAATATTCTCAGAAGCAGAGGAGCACTCACTTGTCAAGAAACAGAATGATCGTGATCCCTCCGCTTCGTCAGCCTCAGATGCCTCAGAGCCTGAGTCAGAGGCATCAAAATTACCTGAAAATAATCTCGCTGAAAAAGCTGGAGAGTTCTCAACCTCCATTGTGACTGAGACCCCAGAGGAATCAATCGGGACAGAGAGGTCAGACGATGCTAGTGACTCGACCATTGGTGCCTGCCGGAAAGATGTGTCCATTGATGGTCTTCCCAAAGATGTGGTAGTGAGTATACTACTCCACTAGTGTCTTCTTATCTTCATGTATTGCAGGAAGAACATCCAAAAGGCACTGAGGTCATGGTTCCTCATGCATCAAAATTGCCTCGGAGATCGATGAATCAACCTAGTGTCGCTGAGCTTGTCAAAAAGTATCAGGATTTCATCCCTGCCCAGACCATGTCCGATCTAGCTAAGAGTGCCCTACCTCCCCGAGCCGTGGCCTCAGAAAGCGAGCAGGAATGTCCTGCGATAATTCAGCGTCGATCCTTTCGGCGCGGTCGCCATCCTGGCTTGGCAAAAAAACCTTCAACTTCGGACTTTGAATCGAGCTACGCTGCCAATGTTGCCCCAATCTACTTGATGCACAGCAGAAGATCCGCCATTCATGGAAGTCGTATACCTGGCCCGTTCGGTCGAATATCTGATTCGCATGAGTCCTCGAGAAAAGCGTCTCCCGAAAAACGATCTTCCAACCTGAAAGGCAAAGAAACTCGGTTCAGTCGGCCTTCGTCTCCTCCCAGTGCAGTTCCAAAATTTCCTCTCACTCCTAAGATGAGAGTCGTTAGCCGCACGAAGGAAAAATTCAACAGTCGGACCGTCACCACTCCTGGGAAATCTACACTCCGACGAGCGTCCGTAGTGAACAGCAAGGTCATGACGATGGCAAAGAATTTTGAGCGACTAGGACGCGATTCTGAACGCAACAGAAGCCGATACAGGATTATTCGTGGGAAACCAGCTCGACCTGTGGCATCTGCTCGCGCCACCGTTGAGGTGCTTGATAGTGTCAAAGATGCACTTCGGGATGATGACCCTGATTCGACTTCCTCAAGTGAAGCAGATGATGAAGGAGGTGACGTAGAAGACGAACCGTCCTTTGCCCCGCAAACCTCGCCTCCTCAGGAATCCATACTCTTGATAACTCCAGAAGCATCACAACAAGAAGTTGCTCTATCTACCACGGTGGCTCCAGTGACTGCTCCAGTTACGTCTGTGTTTCCTGAGCTCCCCTCACAAGAAGAGTCCCATGTCGCACAGACACCTGCTACTGCGCCACCAGAACGTATATCTTTACCTCCCTCTCCTAGGTTCCTGGAAGCTCGACCCGACGTCATGACACCCTCTGATAATGAACTTCCTCCATCAACTGGGCCAGGATCGATTCTCAAGGCTCTATCGGAGTTCTGGCAGCCTCTTCGTCACCCTGCGGAATTTGATGATCCGATGAGTGATCCAGAACATATCTTCAGAGATTCGTCAATGGTTGTAAGGACAGATGAGCCTACATCAATCATTGCATTAGCCTTGAAGTAAGCTCTGTTTCCCCTTTCTCTCTTTTGGTTAGCTGAAATCATCCAGCTCCCCTCAATACCGTGATATGTTGGCCAAATCACGTGCTGACAAAAAGACAGTACCTAAGCTAACAGAGGGAGAGGTCTTTATGCCCGACGATAAATCCATTGCAGAGTCAACTTCAACATGGGGTGTGGTAAATGTTGATTCTACTGATTCAGCAGATCCTACCGAAGACCTCAAGCTGCCGTCCTCTAAGTTACCTTTGGCAATTAGTAAGGTTCTCGGCTACAGATTCTGGCCTATCAATTAAAAAGCGTGAAAGGTTTCGAAAGCGGTGGTCTGACCATAAGCTGTACTATCCTGTACCCTGAACAGTTTGACGCCTTGCGACGGACTTATGATTGTGAAAAGAGTATGGTTGAATCTTTGTCACGGTGTGTCAAGTGGAATGCGAGTGGAGGGAAATCCGGATCTGCATTTTTGAAAACTCGAGGTTAGATCTCCCTTTTGATCCAGTATTCCTACTGACCTTGATCGATCAGATGATCGTTTCATTGCAAAAGAACTCTCGAGATTTGAAGTTCAGACAATGGAGAATTTTGCACCGGCATATTTTGACTACATGTCATCAGCGGTTTCTGCTAATGTATGGTTATGCTAAGTAAATTAGCCCCTGAACCTTAATCTGATCCTTTTTAATAGCGGCCAACACTTCTTGCGAAGGTTTTCGGATGCTACAAGCTGACCTTCCGAAAGACTGAGGCAGGAAAAGGTCCAGGAAGAAACAAGTCTACACAAATGAATCTTTTGGTTATGGAAAACCTTTTCTATGACCGCCGATTCACCAAGGTATTCATTGCATGTATATCTGGTCTCTCTTATCTTAGATTGTTCGAACAGATTTATGATCTGAAAGGATCTACCCGCAATCGTCATGTTCAATCCACAGGGAGAGAGAATGAAGTTCTTTTGGATGAAAATTTAGTCGAAAGTAAGTATGAAGATCCGTAATTATCAAATAAATTTGACAAGATCAACAAGCGGCACACCTGAACCCATTTTATCTACGAGAACACTCAAAACGAATTCTACGTGGTGCTTTATATAATGACAGTAGATTCCTCGCAGACATCAATGTCATGGATTATTCCCTCGTTTGTGGCGTAAGTGATCACTTGTTAAGAGTATTAACCAGACCAATCTTAAGGCATCTCCAGGTTGATAGCCAGAACAATGAACTGGTAGTTGGTATAGTTGGTATGTTTTTCTTTATCACCATTTTGGTTTGAAATTTATTCCTCTATTTCTTTTTGAGACTACATTCGGACATACACCTGGGACAAAAAGCTTGAAAGTTGGGTTAAAGAGTGGGGAGCAGGAAAAGAGCCTACCATCGTGACACCGAAACAATATCGACAACGATTTATAAGTGCCATGGAACGGTATTTTCCCCTGGTAAGACTGTATTTAGCTGGTGATCAGTCAAGGCTCTGACATCTTCCCAGATACCAGATCGGTGGATGAAGCATCGAGATGCACCTGAAGAAGACACGAATGTCCTCTCAGAACTCTGGCCCGATTGGTAATCTATAACACATGTACAGCTTACAATGGTATGTCAATATTAACTGCATTGTCATCAAGAATGGACAAGGAGTATTACTGTATCTCATGCAATACTGTATCATAAATAGTACTTAGTTTTAGCGAACATGGTAATCAACCTATCTTGGCCTTTTTCGACGGTTGTGGAGTGCCCTTGTCACTGTCTTTACGCTTCTTTGTCCCACTCGACCTGAAGCCAGAAAAGAGATCCTGGATGCGAACTTGAACTTGAATAGCGATCTCCCCGACTTCTGACTCCCGACCATTGAACTTGATAGCATTGTGAATCATGAGGTCAAGGTCTGCTTCAACTGCTTCCACGCTGTCATATTTGTCGTTATCCAACTTCTGACGGATAGTGCGTAAGTCTCGCGCATCCTTCCGAGGAATAACTTCAAAGTAAGTTGGAATACCCAGCAGCACAGGATCGACAGGCTCGCGAAAAACCCATGAACTGGATACTTGATTCAGACAAGAAATAATAGAATGCATTCGAGAACTCACATCGACTCTTTTGCAAGTGTTGACATCAAACCTTGGAGACCACGTTTTTCTGCCCAAGATAACTTTCGCTCTAGCGCCTTTGGCCATTCTTTCTTGAAAAGTTTTTCAATTGTATCAGCACATGTCACTGGGAACGTGGAAGGGGGATTGAACTGTCGACAATTGCTGAAAACCAAATCAACATCTTTCTTAAACTGCTCCATCATCGCATACTGCCCATCAGTGAGCTTTTGAGTTATGGTTGCAAAGTCCATTGGATATGCAATCTCATCAAAATACCTAGTTCATGTCAATTGAGGAAGTGATCAAGAGACGAACTTCAACATACGTCGGGCAACCATCTAGGATGGGGTCTACTGGGCGATTGAAGATTGCCACTTCCGGAATTTTCTGCAAGATTTTCAATAAGTCTTTGCATTTCTTCTCGCTAATCGGAGTCGCGTGGACAACAGGCGCTTTCCTTTCTTTAACGGGAGGAGCAGAGGAAGAAGTTCCATTCGGTGTTGGAGGAAAGATTTCCTTTTCCTTGCCCTTGATAGAAGGCTTTGGAGGTACTTCCACAGTTGATGTCGGAGCTACAGGCCTCGGGTCAATGAGTCGCTCCTTCTTGACATTCTTGGGATGAGATTGAGCCTTAGGTACGGTTATTGACATTGAAAGGTCGGATTTTGCAACGGAGGAAACAGGTTTAGGCGTGGGAGGAGAAGGTCGTTCCTTTTTGGCTGGAGTGGCTAATGCCAGGATGTCGTCATCCTCATCAAGGGTCTCGCTTTTTTTCCTCTTGCTCAGATTCGGACGGGAAACAGATTTTTCCCGCTCAGAGATCATGCGTATCCGCTCCTCATCTTTCTGCTTTTCGATTGCAAGAACTTCTTGCAAAATGTCGTGGGAGCCATCATCAACATAGGGAGGAGGAGGTTGTTCAACTTCTGGGAGAGGTGCTGGAACTGCTTGTGATATCTTCTGCTTCTTGGTTTTAGATTGGGCATGGGATGAAGACACTTGACCAGGAGGATTTGCAGTAGAATATGAATTATTCGCTTGAGAACCAACTTTGAGCTTAATAGTAGGCCTCAGAGATGAAGCGGGAAAAGGTGACGACGGATGGGGGGTGGATGTAGAAGCAAGAGACTTAATTGACGTGGATGAGGCGGATTGATCTGATAATTTGTTATGTTTTTCACGGGCAGACTGCATAGCATGATTTCTATCGGCAGCCTCGAGTGTCTTGTTAATAATTGCCCATTCTACAGAATTTTCAGCTATATTCAGAAGACAGAATGTTCGACACTAACGTTTCTCAAAAAATGTTTCCAGGGTGATGGCCTCATTGTTAGCATAACTACCGGCCACGTTGTACAGTTTCGCATTTGATATCATCAAACGAAAGTCTGCTTGGAAAGCAAACCTATCCTTGTACATTCCTGCGTCAAGTTTTGCACCCATTGTTCGCAGGTCCATTGGTTCTCTGATGATGTCAAAATAACTACAAATACAAATAATTTAATCAGTCATTCCCAGCAAGACAAAACAACATACCGAGGCGCATTATCACGAATCGGGTCAACTGGTTGGTTGAAAATAAGCGCGCGTTTATTGGCTTGAAGCTTTTTCAAGGCATTCCGGCATGCTTTTAAATCGTTTAAATTCATTCCAGAAGACTGAGCACGAGGAACCTGAGAGGGTTTTGTGTCTGGCCTGCCGAGTGGTTTGCTGCTGGGTGGCTTAGTGCCAGCTTTCGTCTTGGTCTTGGAAGCCAGAGATGAGAGTGTTGGCATTATAGGCGGTGCGAACGTCACTGCCTTCTTAGCCACAGGTGATGAGACAATCGACTCATTAACAGAGAGGACACGCGGACTGCCCGGAAGTTTGACTTTTGTCGCTGGAACATTGAGCTGAATGCTGGGTTGGCGCGATGGAGGACCACCAGTTTTGACTGGCCTTGACGGCTTGATAGGAACCTTTACAGGTGGAATCTGCGGGACGGTCTCCGTGACAGGCGTGCTTGGAATGTGAATCTTAACCGAGGGCGGAGTTTCTTCCACAGGTCTAATCAAAAGATCAGCAAGTTTCAGGAGACACCAGCGGACCTCGAAATCGACATCGGAAGCGCTGTGGAGAAAAGTTAGGAAGATGGTCAAGATGTAATAGTATTCTACGCACAGGGCGATTGGCATAAGGAACTCGCGCAACGCTTCGTTCTTTCCAACTTCTCGGTCTTTCCTCAACACTTTGATCATAACATCCAATTCACTCTTCTTGGATTCTTTAGCCTTCTCCGGAGCATTACCATCCTCTTCAATGAGAAGCGATTCATTGTCTTTCAAACCGGTTTTCATTTCACCCATCTGGACGAGAAGGGCAAGGCTGTAACAAGCACTACGGGCAACATGGCGGCGAACAGCCCGGGAAGTGTCGTTGGCTATCACTGACAGGATATAACGCATGATAACGGGTGTATACCACTTGGTCAAAAATAAGCCATCGAAGGCGGCTAGTCGCACTTGCATATAATGCCCTTCTCTGGGAACCTCATCACTTTCTCTCATTGAAGGACGAGAACAAAAAGACGAACCTTGTCAGGGGGAAGAAAACCTTGGGGTGAGATGGTATCAAGTTAGAAACTCCAAGAACCATATAGAACTGATGTTTCTCAGTAGAGCAATCCACTAGAACAGAAAAGAACGCACTTCCAGTGCAGCAATGGTCACAACATTGTGTGGAGAAGGAATGAGGCGATCCATGCTGCGGTATCTATCAACTTCAGAGATGGTTTGTTTGATGAGCTCCTTGTCCTCTGCTGTTTGTTCGGTACGGGTTTCCGAAGGTAACAATTCTCCTCGCTCTGGAGGGGCGATTGATACAGCAGCATAAGCAGCAGCAGATATAACGGCACATATATAAAACCCATCGGAGTACTAAAAAGAAAAGGTCAAAGAGAAAAATGTGCATGAATATAAACTTACAGGGTTCGAGGTGTTGTCATTATAACGGAGTTGGTCGATGAGGAACTGCCTGACAACTGACGGAGATTTCCCATTTTCGAACCTCACTCGAGATATTGCCATGATGAGGGACTAACAAAGAAGTTCAAAGAAGCTCAAGGCGTGGACTTCATGAAATAAACAGGAGGAAAAAAAACAGACCTTCCGAACGAAATATTCGGCAAGATCAGAAAAACTGTTCGGCTTTGGCACGTAGTTATGAGTGAAAAGATCTTGATTTGAATCCTCTGGGTCATAGCAATACCGAAGGAACAACTTGAATAAATGGAAGAGACCGAGAAAATCCAATTCTCGAATTGCACACTTTTAAGAGTCATCAGACTGGAAACGACAATTAGCGTAAGAACTCACTGTCACTAGAGCAAGAGCAGCCTCGCATCGTATACGATAATAGTAATTGGAAACAAGCACAGTCTTGGTCAGTGTACTTGACACGATCGCCGTAGGCTTCTCAGCAAGGGCGCATAATGCCTTCGAGTACACTCAGTCTACCATCATGATCATCAGTTCAGCTTTAAGAAAACACACCTCTAATTGAGCCACAACATCCCTGTCTCTTTGCAGCTGGGAAACCCACATAAAGTCTGGTTGATCGAACTTAATGTTGGCGATCCATTCAAAGTCAGCGTCCATCCTTATCCACTCATAAGTCGCTCCACTCATCACTGCCTCATCATCTTCTGTCCAGTCTGCAACTTTCCAGTTCTCTCGTTCCTGTTCTTTCTCCCAGATCTCCAGACCAAAACCCATATCAATCATACCCATCGCCTCTGCTGCTTCTGCATCGCCCTCAGCTGCAGCCTGAGCAGCTGCTTGTCTAGCGAGGTATCGCTTAGTGTTTCTCCGAACTCGCTTATACTTGGTGTTGAAAGGAACTTCATAACGCTTGAACTGGGTGCGGATGTCGAGTACGTGTTCGTAAGGCGTCCCATCAGCTTCATGTATGCGGATTGTCATTTGACCCTACGACCGAAATCAATGACTACGTGGGCAGACAGCAAATGACGTTCACCTCAAAGAAGGGAACAGGCTTCAAGAGTGCTTTGGACACATCATTACTCTCCATTGCCTTGAAAGCTGGTGCCTCTTGGCGCATTGTGATTTCGACCGCCATCTTTTTTCGATTGAAAGATGCTGAAAACCCAAAGGAAGGGCATCCACTTCCATAAATCCACTGCTCAGCGAAGCTGCGTGGGTCAACACCACTGACCTTGCGACACATTCGCAGGAAACCATGTGTGGACAGAGCGTTGTTTTGGAGTTCACCACTTATTGCTGAAAGAAACAACTTCGGAAGGACACGAGTTAGCCCAAGCGAGGTACCAGACTTGCATAGACGCCGATCAAGAATATGAAGGACTAAAGGCGCCTTGAGGTTGATGAAAGGAAAGACGACAGCATCGGGAGGGTCCAAAACCTGCGGCTGACAAATTGGCGGCATGCTCCCGACGTCCCATTCCAGCACTCGCTGCATATCCTTCTTGAGTTTGAACCGGTAATCATTATTCCCAAACATCTTTCGCATGAATAGCCCAGTAACATACAAAGCCAGTCCATTGACCAACCAAATGTCTGACCACGTCTTGGGTATGATGTTGATCCCAGCCCACTGGCAAGCCAGGGCATGGCTGAGTGTATGTCGCGTCTCCACAGCTTGTTCAATCGCATCTTCTCCATGGAGGACATCAAGGCTAACAATTGACAATGAAGCACTATCAAAGCGCTGGGTTGGTAGCTGGTCCACAAAAACCAATTTGTGTGAATTAAAGGGGTAGGAGCCAAATTCAGAAACATAGAAGCTCATTGAAGATCGTAAGAAGGAAGTCGAGGTCTTGAGGAAAGACTCCTGCCCGGGCAAGCAGAACGCATACATGAGAGGCTGGGATGTACCAGGCGCCTCATCCGTTGCGGTGTCAGCAGGTATCGGGTAGTGGTAGAAGGGACCAGCAGCAAAGGCGATGTGTTGAACCGAAGTTGGCACAGCTTGAGAAAACAGAAATATTGTTTTGTTTGAGTTGTACGGATGCGCAATCTTGCAAAGCCATCAAGAACTATACTAAGACCGGTTCAAAAAGCACGCACCTGTTCAACTAGCTCGCCACTGCATAACACAATTGTAGGACTTGCTTCATTGGTGTCGGATTCGTCACGTTCATCGACTTCCTCCAGATAGCGAGGAACAACAAACTCAAATTCCCAAGTGCATTTTTCCCACAGGTTATCGATGCATGGAACCCAGCATCTTGCTGCATCGGGACAGGAAGGGGTAGTGTAGACATGAGGAATTCTCTGGAAATGAATCAATATCAGACATACATGATCAGCTATGGACTTACATAGGGATAGTTGTCAGTGGGCATCACGAACTCCACACCCTCGACAGGATTGCGCAAGCTGTAAGCGATAGTAACAACAATTGGTGAGAACTCTGCAAACACTTGTCCGTGAGGACCAGAAGCGAACGGCTCAGGTGTAGCACCTGGATCCTACATCAGATTACCGTCATCGGAGACACAGAGAGCCATTTTACCTTCACTGTAAAGCAAATTCATATTCGAGGTCTGTTTTAAGGATACATCTCTCGGAATCGCAACAGAGAGCTCGCCCTCGTCACTTTCTTGTAGAGCAGAATAAACTTTCCTCTTCAGCTCAGGGTGTCTATGACAATCGTGGGCCTCGCCAGAACCTCCCATGCTGATGCTGGCCAAACCATCGTGATGAACGAAGTCAGCTTGATGTCCAGCCACTGTGACATTATGGACAACTGATTATCGGTGAGCTATGCCGGACTTTGTTCCTAATAATGTATTACGCACTGCATTGCCTTGCATGGAAGTGGATAGACCTCAGTTCACTACTTGTGGGGATGATGGTGATTTCGGTATAGCCCTGCAGAACTGATGAGTAGGCGTAGTCACCAGGTAAGAAACACGCACCCAAAGGCTCCCGTTAAAGTCAATCTCCAAAACAACCTTCTGATGACTAGTATATACAAAAAACGTGTCAGACGAGGAAGGATAAGGACGAAAAGGATACGCATATGGAGAAGCCACGACGAATGTTCTCGCGCTGAAGGCTTATGCGCGCGTCCATCGACATAAGCACTGTCACAGATGACAAAAATGTTCAGATGCAGGAAAAAGTGGTAAAAAGGTGGGATGTCGCTGGAGGTGGTGGTACCAACTAAAGCACACAGCGATTTGATTATGTAATTATACCCCATTTCTCCTTTCTGACATCCATGCCGCCCAAGAAATCCATCTTCCGTCAGCCAGGCGCAAAACATTTCCAGCTAGTCCACCGTTCTCAGAGAGACCCTCTTACTCACGACACAGATGCTAGTCAACAAGTTCTCAGGTCTTTCGAGCGAGAGAATACTAGAAAAGTGAGATTACAGAATTCCGAGATTGACAAGGCTAATCAAATTGCACAGGGAAAATCGCGGGCTGATCTTGAGTCCCTTCTTCCTGCTTCAGTTCTTGAATATGATAAGAAGCGGAATATTGGTGAAGCAGCACTCTATGGAATCCATTACGACGACACGGAATACGACTATATGCAACACCTCCGGACAGTGGGCGCGCAGGATGATGGCGTAGAGAGTATCATGATTGAAGCACCAATTATGAAGAACAATAGGGGAAAAGGGATAATAAAGGATGACTTGTTCATACCTCAGGAAGCATTACCCTCTACCTCAGAGCTACCTCGAAATTATGAGTCTCAACAGGCCATCCCTGAAAGCATTGCCGGATTTCAGCCAGATATGGATCCTCACCTTCGACAGGCTTTGGAAGCCCTGGAGGACGACGCTTTTGTGGACGACAATCTGACCGACGACTTTTTTAGTGAGCTGGTAGATGGTGGTGAACGAGGTCCAGAGGAAATACAATTTGATTTTGACGAAAATAATATCGAAGATTCAAAGGATAGGGGGTATCATGAGGATGAGCACGATGACTCATCATCAGGACTCAGTTGGGAGGAGAGATTTGCTCAATTTAAGAGAGTTCAAGCCGGGGAGGAGATAGATTCAACCAGTGATGATGAATTTGCATCAGAAGGTGGCGATACTATTAGAGAACTACCAACAATTTCCGTTCTTGGTGGTAAAGGAAAAAAGAGGCGAAAGGGTAGCAGTGATGCCTCTGGTTATACCATGAGTAGTTCGTCGATGCATCGAAATAAAGCACTTCAGATGCTTGATGAACGATTTGATCGGGTATGTTCTTGTCAACCCATGTCATGTAATGCCAATCATGCTTTCCAGATAATGCAAAAAGAGTATCGCGAAGAAGTCATGGAACAACCAGCATCCGATGAGGATACTGATGAAGTTCCTGAACTCATCACCTCGCGCGAAGACTTTGATTCAATGGTCAATGAATTCCTTCAAAATTACGAAATACTCGGGAAGAAGATGAAACCAAAACTTGAAGGTGATACGCCCATCAATAAATTAGACACAATCCGAAATGCTCTGCGGCAAGTACGAATCAATGACGATGCCGACGACGAAGCACACGATTTGATGTCCTTGGAAGATATGTCTAAGGAAGATAGATGGGATTGCGAGACCATCCTTAGTCTGTATCTCCACAAGTTTTCATTTCACAAATGCTCAGACTTGATTAGCAACCCACTCTAATTTGGAGAACTATCCTCGCATCATCCGCGTTCACAACACGAAGCGCATACCGAAAATAACTTTAGATTCGAGGACTGGTTTTCCCTTGGTGAACGGCTCGCCTAGAAACCCATCAAGGTGTACAGCGATAACAGAGAACAACCTTGAGGATACTAAACCAGAAATGGCGTGTGAGTACCTACTTGTCATGACCGGCAGTGTCGTTTCATCCTTCTCAGCTCACAAACATATCACGATTTCCCGTCCTCGAAACGAGACAAAGGAAGATAAAAAAGCTCGGAAAATGGCTGCAAGATCAGAAAAGCAAAATCGACGGATAGAGAAACAAGAGATGAAAGAACAGTTTGCGGCAGAATTAAAGGTTCAGAAACGGGTGCTGGCAAATAAAACTCAACGTGTAAAAAGATTGTGATAAACAAGTATCTAAATAGTGGTAGGCTCAGATACTCGTGACATCTGATCTAAATCGTCAGAAGCACCGAATTCCACCCGGAGGCCTCTGGCAGCTTCTTTACAGTAACATACTCATGCGCTCAATTTCAACCACTTTTCTTTTGATTGTGACCGTTGTTCTAGTCCTTTCATCCTCTGGAACCTATGCTTTCGGTGCTGGTGACATACCGGACTTCTCATTTCTGAATGGTGACAATTCTCCTTCGGATGGGTCCCCACTGGCAGCTGAGGATGTTTACCAGACAAGGCATTTAGACATGGTGATATTGAGAGTATCTTGGAAAATTTGGCCAAACAAGCTGGTCATGCCGGACTAGGTGGTGGACTTTTAGTGCTTGCGTCCTCGATAATCAGCCCGACGTCAGGAGGACCTAAATTCAGTAAAATGGACGTTAAGCGAGTGTATTTCGTATGTTCCTGAATTATTGCCCCGTTGGCCTATCTTATTAGCCTCATTCCAAGGGGAATTGGCTTCGAGATTATTCTCAAGTAGGCTTTAATCGTCATGTATCCCTGATAACACCATGACATGGGCATAGGCCATGGACATCGCTGGTCTCAGCAAACTCTCAGCTGACACTATCACTCTGATCATCTCTGTCCTGGGTTTTATGGTATGATCCTGTTAACATCAGCCTCAATTATGGTTTAATCTATCCAGACCTTTGGTTATGCGACTCGGGAATTTGAGGTCACACAGGGACGTCTTGGTGTATACCTTCCCGTCGTATGTCCTTTCCCCCGAATCTGCGGTGTTCGAGAACTGACAAGTCATCTTAGGAGCACATTGATAACCCGAAGTACGAAAATTGAATATCCTACATTCCGGATCTCGGACATAACCTTTGATTTCAGGGGATATGCAGAAGTAGAGGGTGATGCCAGGAGCACTCATCCCAAACTTCGGCCTCCGGTCGAGGATCGCGAGTTGGAGATCGATGAACGGACTGGAATGAAGGTAGATATTTCGCATGTGTGGAAATCGAAATGTTGGACTCTGCTCCAGAAATATATGGCATCGGAAAACGAAGGTTTCGACACTTCGACTGCCTGCATTCGTCGCACTCTGAAAGCATGCATAGAATGTGGCCGTCGTGCCAGGGGCGAGGAGTGTGTCGATCTATTTGAGGCATATCGTTTGCTCGGCACGGGTCTTCACACACTTGAGGATCTGTTAGCTCACAGCAATTGGTGTGAGATAGCTCTGAGGAAGATGGGTTATGAAGAGGTCTTTTGTCACGTTGGAGATAATGGTCTGTCCCTCGTCATTCTCCGTCGACTGTCCTGAACTACAATATATCCATTAGTGATCGTTGATACTCCTAACGGTCCTGCACCACCTCTCGTAACCGGGACATTTGGAGGTGAGCTGATGCTCAGGCTTACGTTTACTTTAAATAAACGATGCTATTTTTTCATAGGTGCGGATTTCTTGCACTCTCTACTTGGAGAAACACAGGAGTAAGTCCCAACGTAAGACTAGATTCCCGGAGATTCTCAAAATCTCGCAGTCACCTGAGCCAGGCTAGCGTAACCGATCTTGCGGCCAAGATGAATGAGGCAAGTGAAAATGGATAGTCCCGTGGAAGACTAAGTGACGGTGTTCAGGCATCTGAAGGAGAAGACTCAAACTTCAAGGCTTTTGAGGCGATTATCGGCAAACTCCCGATTGGTGGGAACGATGAAACGATGAGCCAAGGTCAACAGATACACGAGCAATCGAAGGTTTATCATTTCGACCCCGATAACATTGCTCCTCCCGAAGTTCAACGCCAGCTGATCGATCTGCTCAAATGGCGCGATCAAATTATGAGAAATATCACCGAGGTAATCGAAAAAATCCCTGGTTTGAGTGACCTAGTGGAGGAGTTCACAAACACATTGAACACCTGTATGTAGTACTCATATTCTTACCGGGTAATCACTTATCAGTCACCCCATGGCAGTCGTTTACACTGTTTTGGCACCCTACCTCACTGTGAATTAAGCTCCCTGTCACTTTACGGCATACAGACTCATTCAACCGTATAGCCAATAATCACTTCTGTGATTGGTGTTTTGAGCGAAGGAAGCAAAGCTGTTATCAACAATGAAGATGAATACCGCGTTTGTATCGACAATTCTAACATATCAACAGGCACTCAATCCCTTTCTGGCAGGTATTTGACGATCCAGATGCCTCCGATCCGTCCCATAGTATTCTTTCCAAGGTCTGAAAACATAATATTAAATTTTCGATTGCTATATTAAAATTTAGTTCTAGGACCACTTTGGCCTCATCCTAAATGAACCGGCGGGAAAGATAGCCCAGATTGTAGTTCAATACACTGTTGGCTTGATTGTCAAGGTGAGTGATCAGCCTGAAATTGAATTTCAAAGTTCAAATTTTTTCTCTTCAGGCGTGGTCGGATGACAGTGATCCTGATCAGATCCTGGATGTTGTAAGCTCTAGGATCCATAACACTCTTGTTACATCCATTTTAAATTATACAGATTCTTGCAACATTCCATCACCCATATTACGCAACCGGGGAATCTCAAATTCAACACCTCATGTTTGAGAGTATGGAAAGATGGATTGGAGGATTAGGTTCTGAAGATTCTAGGGAGGTCCTTCAGCGACTTACTAAGGTATACACCTATACACGGTTTATGTGAGAGTTCTGAGTCAATTTCATCTAGGAAAGCATACGTCAAAATAAGAACAAACGTATTGGTTTAGAAGATGTGGATATCGAGGAATCTGGGTATAACCTTAAAACTCAGGGTAGGCTCCTTTTTTCAAATTGCTCCTGATCATCGCCCGTGAATTTTCTAGACCGCTCCCAAGGTGACCAGTCCGGCAGAGGTGCATATGTTGGAGAAGGTTATTCCGGTGGCGGAGGCAGTCTGAGTGAAAATCAATCGTGGCTGCACAACTCAAGCTACGCACAAGAGCAAAGTACATACTATCAACAGGAATCTAGCCAGTACAACACTGACTACTCCCAAGAGACTTATGGATCTCACGGTGAAGATGACGAGTATAGTAGCCAAAGCTATCACTCTTTAGGTGACACCGGTCCTCAGGAGTATGAAAGAACAGAAGATTATGGTCGAAGCTCTTATCATGGCTCCCGCCCTGAAGAAGGGGGCTGCAACCGATCGGATGAGTATACCCATCACAACGAAGGGTATAATCCTTCGTACGAGCAACAAATCAAGCATGACTCTTCTCGACATGATGATGACCTTGGGGAAGAATACAACATTCAACGTGAAAATCATGAAGTATATGGTGGTAACGAGGACTATGGTGATCACTCTGTGACTAGCAAGGGGCATGACTATAGCAGCAGGAAAAGTTCCAGCAACCGCTATGAAGGCTATGGGCAAAATGAAGATTACAGCAGTGACCACCCGGAATTCTATGAAGAGCAAAACTTCGGCAGACGGTCAGGCTACCGTCCAAACGACGGCGGAGGCGAGACTTATGATGACGGAGATGAGTACAGAGAAGATGAATACTAGATATTAAACAATACAAGCCAAAATAAGCCAAAAGCTAATTTTCTCTGGGTAGCTGCTCTCCTGTACTGAAACTCGTTTTCTCTTTTCTTCTCACCCTGTATCTGTCATCAAAGCTTGTAGGGTATACGTTTGGATGGATATCTGTCATAGTTGACAACAGGGGATACTGATATGTAGCATCTCCCATTTCAAGGGTGATCTACCGGTAGTAGTCTATCTCGAAGGTCTAACATATATCAAGCGCAACAATTGCATTTACCCACGGGGAAATATCTGTACACTATATGGCAGCTGTTTGGATTTCTAGGGTCAGATCGATTGGATAACGCACACTGTTGTTGCTGATTTTGGTTAATTGGTTAACGTCGCCTTTCGGACACCACACCATACCATACAATTGTATTACACCACTGCGCGTACTATTAATTAACAACTCTATTCATAACCATCTATTAGCAACCCTCTAATAACAACCATCTATTAACAACCCTCCATTAACAACACTTCAATAACAACTCTCCGAACATTTAATACAAGCCTCAGCTTACAATGACACCAAGACGCCAGGAGAGTTATCCACAGCAACAGCAGTCGCCCTTTTTACTCGAGAAACCTGTGACTTGGGCCCCCATCCTTTCCTCCCTAATAGCCACGGACCCGCACTACTCATATCACATCCGCCCAGTCCCTCACACGTGCATTTTCCACCGAGCGACTCAGGGAGTGAATCGGGATCAACAAGATCTAATAGGACCGGCTGATAGTCATTTCCGAGGATGGAAACCTTTTCTACTGTCTCTTTGGATAACCATGGTTTAATAACGTTCCAAATTACAGAGAAAGATGATGGGGCATTGATGATAACCAGCTGACCCATACTGTGACGCAGATAAGAGGGGCAATTTGGACTACGGAGAGTCCAAGGGCTTACGTCTCTGGATAGTAGTCTTGGGATATCTGGAAGGAACTCCTTGCGAGTGCCTTTACTTGCCAGAATTGATTCAATCTGTGATGACGTGAGGTTAAGAAAAAAGACCTGAGGAGCCACATACCCAAAATCTTTCAGGTCAACAATGACCAGTGTATTAGTGATACTCCTACCTGCCGCACGCGTAGCAGCTGGAAGGACTTCCCGTGGTAGCTAACAAGGGTGAAGGTCAACTTGAAACAGAACAGATGTTTTAGAACAACTCACACATTCTGCGTTGACGAGGATGGTCTCCCAGTGTCGTTGTGGCGTACACCTCTTGTAGAGCTTTGCCAGGTTCATTTTCCCAAATATCTGGACGTTGATAGGTCGGCCTTTCTATCTAGCTTATTAGAACTCAGTTCTTAAAATGGATGATTGCCGGCCACCTTGTCAGTCTGGAATGACATTCAGCATTGTGATTTAAGGCCACTCGATATACACACACACCTTGTGAAACCACATTGGCCAGCAACTAAAAACGGTCTCTCGATCTGGATACTAAGGGGAGATGAGAAAATCATGGAAAAAAGACTCTGAGACATACATCGAATGGGTCGATCTCTCGATATAGCTGATCAATCCCGATGTTTTCGACGGTCCTCCTCCAATGTTGACAGGCTGCAAACATGGTCTTCGACTGAGCGAGGTCATATTTACGTGCTCTGAGAAATCTCCTGTAGGAAAAAAAACCAATCAATGAGCAGGATTGTAAAAATAGAGATGGAAGGTGCAAGCCAACAGAAGTGTTTCGTCGTCTGTGCCAATGGAATCGCCTTGATGAAGGATATTGTCTGCAACCAGTTCCTTTCTGAAGCGCTGGAGAACAGCATCCTGAGACGACCGGGTCATGGTAGGTTGCAGTAAACCACAAAGGACTCTCGTCTGGACACATCTTGGGGGAAGGAAGACATTTGGGACTTGTGCGTCAGACTGCTTACGTCACACGAAACAAGGGTGACAATGGACATCGATCCCATATGGACCACCAGCCGTACTGCCCGCCAGATTTTCGCCCTTGGCCAAGTTGAAAAGGTTGCTTCTCGAGTGTGAAATCTCCTTTTTTTCTTTCTTAAAAAAGCATCTTCTCAGGACATTACTCGACTCCTCTCCCTCGCTGCTTCGTCTACCTCACTCCTTACCCTTCCCCAAACAGATGACCCTGATGAAAAGCTACCTCAAGGTGACGAGCGCTCTGAGCAGTTTGTTCTCGAGGCCAACGAGTACTTCGTACGCCTCGATGTAAGTCTTTTTTTATCCGATCCACAACTCCATCAATCACCGGTCCCCCAAAGGCTATTCAAGCTGCACTACGATCATCATTAGCTCACATTCGTCATTCGCGTATCGCACCATCAGCCATTAATGCACCCACTCCCAACTTCATCCCTCCATCTCTAGGCGTAGGCCTTTCATCAGAAACAAATGGCACTTTACGCATCAATCGCGGTCTTCAGGAAGAAAGGGTTGAAAGGGATGCCTGGAAAGGCGTTTTGGAATCGCTCAAACGAGTAAAAGGCGATTTGCCCAAAGATGTTGACATGATCACTTAATTACTATGAAGTAACTCTCCAGTATCTACGACAATTCCGCTTCTGCCTCCATGTTCTTCTTCAGCATCTTTTCGGCATTCCTGAACTCTTCCGTGTCTACCACACCCAGTTTCTCTTCCACCAGTTTCTAATCCGCATACCTTAAGAGTCCAGAACACTGAAAAAATGCAAATCACTTAACTACAATATCCCTCAGCTCCCCATTTGCTTTGACAAACTTTTCTTTTACGTTGAGTACCATCTTATTCGATTCTTCAATCATACGTTTCTACATCAAGGGCACATTGGATCAACACACATGCAAAGAACAGAATATGCACTTACTGTGTTTTTGACATCCCACTCTTCTTCTCCTGCTCCATCCGCCATTAATTTGTCTAGCTTTCTTTGTAAATCCTTCACTTCGTCTTGGTAAAGTTTGATCTCATTTTCGTAGCTGTAATACCAGCTCAGGTGAGTTACTGTTGTGCTGAAGCCTCACCGTCGCACAACACCGCATTTGATTTTTAGTTGCTTCTGAACAGCAGCTATCTCACTCATCACGGTCAATGTTTAAGCGGTGTGGAGCTGAGTAGAGTTAGATGCTGATGTACATCAAACCTCATTGATGATAAAAGGCTCCACTGTATTTATTGAGTGCGAGAACTTCTACAACAATGAACAATAGAACATGCTCGTACAACAGTGGAATGTTAGAAAAAATGATATCAAAATATGACAGCACACAAAACACAAAGGGAAAGCACAGGTGAGGCGTGGACGATCAACCAAATAGACCACTCAGAGGAGACATGACCTAGGCATGAGCATAAGGCGTACTACTACTAGGCGAAACTTGACCAACATCTGCAAGCAGTCATTGGAAGAGAGAAGCTTCAAGCTTCATCACTCGTCGTCGGAATGAAACTGGACTTAAAAATTGGCGCGGCACAAGCACAAATCGAAAGGGCGACGGAACTAGCCATCGAGCCAGCAAATCGATCGGCGGCGGCAGCCAATCAACAAGAAATTTCAAAAGACGACCAAGTTCCTCAAGTCATGTTTACTAGCAGCCTTGCGGATACAAAATGCCTAGTCCCTCCGAGTAAGCGCACAAGTGCGCCAACAGGTTTGGGAACATCCCAGGAACATGGGAAGGAGAGGGGAAGGATAAGACATGATTTGACGTTGGGGGCATAACAGATCATTGACAACGCAAATGTGGATGAATTGTGGAAGAGACGGCCAGGTGAGATAAATCACGGGAATAAAATAAATTGAGATTAATAGCATC
>Ga0153947_1000128_pt1 | contig 34246 bp, 46 predicted proteins | sample TSNJ031MetaG_FD_104697 | JGI IMG/M metagenome (GOLD analysis project Ga0153947, IMG submission 104697) | Attine ant fungus gardens microbial communities from New Jersey, USA - TSNJ031 MetaG | ecosystem: Host-associated > Fungi > Mycelium > Unclassified | place: USA: New Jersey, Wharton State... | reverse complement strand
AAATCAGTGTTTGATCAGTCCATGAATTCTATCATGTCTTCCACTTTGCAGTCCAGAACTGAACAAATCTTAACCAGATGATCGAGGTTAATTCGTTCGGCCAGACCGCGATACCAATCGTTGATGGTATTGGGCCTGATGCCGGTTTGGCGAGCTAATTCTGCCTGTGTCATTTTGCGCTCACCCAGCAGTCTGGAAAGATGAAGTATAGCCTTCATAGCGTCATCACCTCCTTGTTCAGAAATGATAACGCTAGGCTGTCGAATCAAGTATTATTTTCTTAGAATATAACGTATTTGGTTATTTATAGTCTAAAAAAATAATGCTTAATAGTTTGTTATGATGAGTTCCTTGTAGTTGCCCTGATTTGCTTCTCTGAGCAGGTTGTTGGCCCGTTCCACCTCATGGATGTTGAATCCTTCATACAAATCCTTGATATACACATCATTATTATAAGAGAGGATGAACTTGCCCTTCAGGCGCTCCAGTACTAACCATAACCGCTGATGATCCTCTTTGGTGAAACCATCATAGAACCGTTCAGCGGAATAATAAGGCGGATCAAGATAAAACAAAGCATTAGGCCGGTCATAGGTCTTGATGAGACGCTCGAAGTCACGGTTCTCAATGACAACATCCCGCAGCCGGTTTTGGACATCCTCAAACTTACCGATGGCGTTAAGCAGAGCCTTTTTGCTGCAGCCAAAGCTGCGCCGGTCAGCCCCATAACTGAGCCGGATAATCAGGAAATACCGGGCCGCCCGTTGAATGTCGGTCAAGCCCTGCTGCTCTATCTGCTGTCTGTAGTCCAGAAACAACTCCCGTGAGTTGGGCAGCCAATCCAGATCAGTTCCCAGCAGCTCCTTCTGCAGCTCCTCACGGTGATACTTGATGCACCGGTACAGGTTGACCAGATGTCCGTCAATATCGTTGAATACCTCCAAATCAGCATGTTTATCGGAGCCGAAAAGCACCCATCCGGCCCCGCCAAACACCTCAATATACCGGGAGGGCGGCTCCTGTGGGAAAAAGTCAATAATCCTTTTCCTCAAAAGCTTTTTCCCGCCCACCCATGGGATAAAACTGTCCATTTCACATCATCCTTTACATTATTAATGAATCCGCCGGTACGATGACCGGCGAATCCAATGTACATATTTTTTAGTTGTCGATATACCCTTGAAGGTTGTTATTTTTAGCCCACTGTTCCTTAGCTTTGGCCAATGCGTCCTCAATCATGGCGTTCAGATTCTTCTCAGTAAAAATAAGTTTGAGGACTGCCGGAAGCCTCTGGTAAATCCAGTCCACCACCGCCGCATATTTCAGCGAACCGGTACCGTCCCCGAACTCCTTCTCCGCCTGTGTGACCAGGCTGTAAAGAATGTTTTCAAGAATTTTGGTCTCACCCCGTTTGACAAGAAAAAGTACCCCCGCAATAAGCAGGAGTATCACAAGGACGCTGTCCCAATAGGACAGCAGAAAATTGACAATCGCCATAAAAACATCTCCCTCGGTTAAACTTTATTTAAGGAGGCCACCGCCACCCAGGAGTTGATCCCCTGCAGCAATGCCTCCTGAACGCCTTTATGTGTGGCGAACTTCGTCACCTTGTACCTTTGGCCTATAATCCGTGAGGGAACCGGTGTCCCCCTGCTGGAAGCAAGACCGCCATAAACAGCGCCTGATTTGATGGTCACAGTATCCCCTTCAGCTACCGCTGCCTGCGGGGAGGTACTGGTGCTGCCTACAACAGAAGCCTCATAGGTGATATAGGGCATCTTGCCGTACTTTGTCCATCTGCGCCCATTGAGTCCACCGATCACGCCGATGTTGTAAACCGCCGTGATCTGGACATTGTTGGACCAGTTTGTTGTGCATTCAACGGCCTTGCCATCCCCAATGTACACGCCCACATGGCCGCTCATCCAGAGCACGTCCCCCACCTCAATCTTGGAAAAATCGGTGGAGACGTTTTTACACAGAGAGATCAGCCCATCAGCGTTGGTATCAGGCACCCCGTTGGCCTTATAAACAGCGCCGCCATTTTTATCGCTGGCGTTACCATTCCAGCCCCAAAGGATACCCTTAATCAGGTTGACACAGTCAAAACCAAAGTACCCCTTGCCGATCAGCTGGCGCAGCTCGGCCATTTTGGCTGAGGTATAAAACCATTCACAGCCTGATTGTTTTTGCTTTGCGGTTAGAACCGCCTCGGTGACCGGGGAACCAAAAACAGCGTAGACATACTTTGTCTTGTAGTTCTGGGCCACGTCAAGCAGCTTGGATACGAACTCTTTATTGGTCACTTTTATCCACTCCTTACGTGAATGACTGGAGGCTGATCTCCTGACGGAGAGCGTCATCCAGGGCCTGTTGAACCGGGGCCAGCATGGAGTCCTCCAGGTTACCCAGCTGCCGCTCCGCCTCGGGCCTGTGCGTTTCCGGATACGCCTCCAGAATCTTGGGCTTTTGCTTCAGGAAAGCGATCAGCCCCTTGTAGATGTTCTCAATCTTGGCCTTGTTGAGATAAAAAACAATGGCGGCCCCATAGACGCCGCCTGTGGTGGGGATGGAAAAGGCAAAGATACTGGTGTCCTTCCCAAACCAAGCGAAAACGCCCGCCGCGACCAGATTCAGCAGAAATATAGCCTGTGTCCGGTTCAACAGCACCTTGGAAAACTCTTTCTTACTCTTTTCAAACTGTATTTTCATCCCAGCAAAACCTCACTTACTCTTTACATTGGCATCACCTTTTTTACATACAAAGAAAAGCAGCTATAAAGCTGCTTTAAAATAGATTTAATCAGCATTTTCAAAATACAAATAGGAGATAATACAGTGAAATCTTGAACGACCCAATCAAGAATTCACTGTATTATCTCTTCCATTTTTTGAAACTGCTACATGGTTTAAAACGCCATATCAAACGATAAAGCGTTCATATTCACGCCGGATGTTTTCCCGGCTCAAAGTGGCGTAGATCTGGGTGGTGTTGGGGTTGGAGTGGCCCAGCAGCCGCTGGATGGCGGTCAGCTCCATACCGCTGTTCAACGCGGAGGTGGCGAATGTGTGCCTCAAAAGATGTGGATGGAGCTTAACAGAGATACCGGCCCGCTCCCCCAGATTCTGCATGATCTTCTGAATGGCCCTGGGCTGTAAGGGCTGGAAGGGGGACTTCCCCGAAGCAAAGAGGGCGGTACCCCCTCTGCGGTTTCTCAGATACTCCTGAAGCATGAGACGGGCGCGAACGGAGAAGTACACCGTCCGCTTTTTCTTGCCCTTGCCCATGACCTGGAGGGAACGGTCCTCAAAGTTTACATCCCTGGCCTCCAGCCCCGCCACCTCCGATACCCGACAGCCTGTGCTGTAAAAGAACTCAATCAAGGCCCTTTCCCGGTAATTCTCACAGGCATTGCGCAACCGCTCCAGTTCCTCCTGGCTCAACGCCTGACGGCTGTTCTGGCGGTCTATTCGCAGTGACTTGATTTTCAGCATGGGGTTGGCCCGGAGGATCTCCTCCGTACACATCCATGAAAAGAAGGAGCGCAGTGTGCTGATGATAGTTTGCAGGCTGCCGTCCTTCAGGTTTCGGCTCTCCGACAGGTGGGCCAGATAGCCACGGATATCGTCTGTTTTGATCTGGTTTGGATTGTCGCAGGCGGTATTGGCAAAGTCCAGGAGATACAACCGGTAGTTGTCCAGGGTTTTAGAGGAAAGCCCTTCAAGCCGTTTGGCCGACAGGAAGTGCTCCACCCTTTGAGCGGTAGAGATATATGGGCTGTTTTTCTTGGGGGATACCTTATATTCCCTTAAGACAGCCACGATCTGGTTATATACGCTTGTCCCTTCCCCCAATAGCTCCGTGATCCGGTGGGCCAATTCATCCCTATAATCCACGCCTTACACTTCCTCAAAATCGCAACTAATTACAATACGCTGATTATATCAGCAAAATCAAATTCTGTGTACGATTTGTTAGAAAATAGCGTTTTACGTTATGACTTGGCCTGCCTTGGGTAATAAGGCGAACTTGGGGGACTGGCATGAGTTGGATTTGATCGGTAATACAAAAACGGGGTCAACAGGAAAACCGGAGTATAAAAGGCAAGGGGATATTGTGTATTTGCAAAATGTTGTGTTATGGACGGCGGCAGTGCCTTTACCTGCCCATTTTGCCACTTTGCCGGAAGGTTTCCGTCCCAGCTCACAAAAATCATGTACTGTCAATATCAGGGGAGTAACCTCTTTTGTAACGGGATCAATAAATATTGACACCGAGGGTCAATGCACATATTCCGCGAACAGCCTTGGGCAAACAAGCACGAGCATTAATCATGGGCCTGATCTATCAACCTTGTCGTTTATGATATAGGCCCATAATTGTAAAAGGTAATGTAAAAGCTGATACACTTGAATCCACTGGAAAGTTGTCCAAGAAGTACATGTATAGCTCCATCCGTATCCGTTGTAACCCTGACCGGCTGCATCTTCATTGAAGCGCTGCCTGTTTCCCGGATTGTCGCTTGCCCCACAGTATACGTCTTTGGCTTAAACCCTTCCGGCAGATAAGCAATATCCAATTCAGTGCCTGATACAAAGTCTGAGAGGTCATTCTTTTTTACCTCTCCGTATGCCCTGACCTTTCCAAATTGATTTTTACTATATTTGGCTTCACCAGTTGCGACAATAAGCCCGGTAGTTAATACTAAGTCATACTCTTGTGGTTGCCCCACGTTCGCCTTATTACCCAATAGTAAAAAATAGCACCCCATAAGGAGCACTAAATACTTGAGTTAAATTTTATTTATGATAGCCATTTTTCTACAGAAGTTTTTAACAATTTATTATAGTTAATTTCTCTGTCAACTTCTGTGCGGTTAAAAAATTCTTCCCAAAAAAGAAAAGTGGTAGTAACCGCCCATTTTGCAGAACCAAATCCTAGACACTGTGAAGGAAAATAAGGTAAATTCCTTCCATCGCTCCCGCGCTTATTTTTAAATTTACTACTTAATCTGTTAAAGAAATCATCTGATATTTTCGCCCTTTCTTTTGCACTGTAATAAATTTCAGGGTTATAGTGTATAATTGCGTTTCTCAATCTGACTAAATTCTCAACAGATTGAAAAAATTTGTAGTCTTTATCGTCAAATTCATACTGTGTCATATCTCCTTTGTAGTTAGATTTTTTAGGCTTCTTATCAACAAATTTTCTTTTTTTCAGGAGAGCAAGCACGGTATTATATTTTTCAGTAATACGGTATCTTGCTGTAACAAGGTACCCTTCATCTCGAAGAATGCCTAAGTGTTCTCGAATTGCTCCTTGTTGCCCGCAACCGAACTCATAAAATTCGTTAATTCCAGCCTCTAACGCAGATACACAAAGTACTACAACGCTAATTGAATAGGCATCATATAGATCTTCCGCGACCTTAAAATCAGCTTCATTATCCAGATTTTCTAATTCATATAACTTTTCTAAATATAGGAGAGCTGAAACAAACATTTTATGTGCCATAGAAATAATCGTGCCAGCTTTTACGGAGCCAGTCAATGTTTCGCTTAAGTGAGCAGTAATATAAATATCTTCATGTTCGTTCACAAAGTCACCTCAAGTCAATTTTTTCAATATAGCTAAATAAAAAGCGTACCTATATCTTATTGACAAAGTGTAACATAATTCCAGAAAAAATTCAATAAAACTTCTCTCACAAAAATATACTCTATCTTTTTATCTCTTATAGAAAGGTCATGATTGTTTGGGAGATCATGTCATATATACCTCCCTTCCTTGCGTATGAAAGCAGCTGGGCTGCTTTCATACGGGATAAGTTTTTCATTTTTCCCATTCCTCAAGCAGCGCCTCAACTTCTGCCCTAAGCTGCTCCGGCACCTGCTCAATGGTTTTCAGGCCCTTCACAATCAACTTTGCATAGATTTCAGCCATAACATTAACCTCCAATCATCTCATAGATTTCAACAATACCGAGCAATGCGGTGTCCGCATCTGCCTGTGCTTGCAAAGCTTTTTCAAAAGCTTCAGCTATTCCGAGCTGGGTAAGTGTCAATTCTTCATCCAGGTCTGCAAGGGTTTTCTGCGGTTCAGGTGCCACCGGGGGCCAGGGCAGGCCCGCTTCCTCATACCGTTTCCGCTCAGCTGCCTCAACTTCTTCCGGGGTGGCTGTTTCTTCCCATGCTTCACCCATCCAACGGGCCTTAACCATGCCTGTCGGCGGGCTTGTGCCAAGAAGGGACTCTCCTTCCGCCATTTCATGGGCGTGTATCTTGATGCTGGCCGGTAAAAAGTCCGGCCATGTAACCAATACATAAGTTACATAGTAGTTATCTTTGTCGATGACACAGCAATGCTTATATCCCATTTCTATCATCTCCTTTCTATGGGATCAATTTGACGTATAAGGGTAATAAGGCGAATGAAAGCGAAGTTGAAATGTATGATTTTCAATTGGCGGATGGTTTTATAGGAACGCTCAAATACGGAAAGCGTTTTGGAATAATATTGCTTGATGGTGATGTGGGGTCACCTACAGCTGCCTTTGCTCCAGGTACAAGGTATACACTAGGCGTTTTGCCCGAAGGATTTCGACCTAATATCGCGACATTTATTCCATCTATTTTCCGTTCCTCTCTTGGTGCTGAATCCGGAATGGCCGGCAGGCTAATCATCAGCAAATCTACTGGCGCTGTTGAGCTTGTTGTACCTTTAGGACTGCCAAGCAGCCATAATGTGGCTACAATTAACGGGTTCTTGGTTGCACAGCGCCAGTAGGTAATAACGACGCGTCCCCACCTGATAATGATTATCAGGCTAGAGGTTGACTTTAGGCAGCAGCGCTGGAAAATTAATGCCAAACAGATAGAGAGCACCTCCTTTTAGCTCTCCTGGGGCCACATAACACTTACAGACAGTTCCGTCAGGTCGAATCAATACCCCACTTGGAGGCGTATAGAGATTCGCAGAGTTTTGTCCAGTGGAAGTTGTAAATATTGATGCTTGTGTGGGCCGGAACCCTTCCGGTAAAGTGAATAAGATATTATGCTCCGGTATGGCATTATCTGCTCCAATGCGCCTTATCTCTCCCGTAAGATGTACGATACCAAAAGGATCAATTGCATATTGTGCTCCTTGCGATCCGTAACCATTAGCCATTAGACAATCATACCATTCCAGGGCTCCCATGTTCGCCTTATTACCCAATTCAGCCCAAAGGTCAGCGTGGAGGGTGGGATCCGATTGGTGGGCTAAAATCCAATCATCCAGATCCGCATGGCTGACAAAGAGGGTGCTGCCGTCATAGACAATCTCAATATCCGTGGCAATCCCCAGATAGGTGTCCAGGGTCAGCTCATAGATTTTCCTGTTGGTCAGGCTGGTCTGAGCCGGTATGTTAACATAGCCTCCCAGGTTGTAGGCGTAGCCGTAAAGGACCGCCTGACTGTCGGCCTGATCCTCGCTTCTGGCGAAGACGCCCACCTCAGTCATAGGAACCGCCTGCGTGTAGCCTGAATTATCAACCCTCACCACACATAAATGGTTCTCCTCAATGGCATAAGACTTCTTTATAATCACATCTGTTGCGTAAGACACCAGACCGGTCATGGTATTAATGCCCGACGGATCTGAGGGTATGCCCGTCCCGATAGCCGCCCGGGTAAAGACAGGCCGCTTTCCCTCGGCGATGCAGCTCTGCCTGAGATTTCTGCCTGCCTGGGTAATGAAGTATTTACTCCAGACCCCTGTTTCAGCCATATTGATTCCTCCTCATATTTCTTCACTTTCAAGTCGGGCCCTGGAAGCCTCGGCCACCACAGCGCCAGCGATGTACATAGAGCCAAATAGGTTGGGAGGCTCCTCATCGTAGTTATCCAATCGCACCCGGGAGTATTCCGCCACCGGACAGCCGCCTATATAAAGACCTCCGGCGGTGGCATCCTCACTTTTGTAGATCATATCGATGCCCACACCGGCCACCAGAAGCCTCTTTGTGAGCGCTCCCACAATATCCCGGATCTTCTCATAGCCCTCGGGGAGGTCATCCTCAGCAATATTGATCTGGATTTTTGCCGGGAATATCTCATAAAGCTCAACCTTTTCGCCATCGATGTCATAAAGGCTGGCCACAGCGTCCAGAATCGTGTCGATGTCACCCCCGGAGAGCTGGGCGAGAAGTTTTATCTTGATGAGCAGCCGGTAGAAGAAGTCGCTGGAACCGCCTCTGGCTACACCGTAGTTTTTGCCATGGCGGTCCAAGGCCGCGCCTGCCGCATGGTCAATACTGGCCCAAAGCCTCACCATCTCCGCATTGTCCTGGATGGTTTCAAAGCCCCAGCTCACAACGGCAAACAGCCGCCCGGTCAGGGATTCCAGCGCCAGCCGCTTTTCCGCGTTCCTCTGATCCACCTTATTGTAAGCGCCGGTCAGCATATCCAGCATCTTAGCCAGGATGTTCATGGAGACACCTCCCCGGCCAGAGCCACGGATATTCTCCCCTCATCGGTCACGGCCTTCTCACGCTCCCCAATGCGGATATTATCGCGGCTGAAATAGCTGCCATCAATGCCGATGGCCATAGAGAAGTCAACCACACCGGGAACGCTGAACACCCGGCAGGGAAGCTTGTTGTAAATCACATCCTCACCTATGTTCAGGCCACTTGTTATGCCGCTGCCTATGTAGGCTATCAAAGCCTCCTGAATCAGCCGGATGCCGTCGGCGGGAAATAACTCGCTGTTTATCTTTACGTCCTCCAGCCGGATCCAGATAGGAATGCCGGCGGGCCGGGTAAAGCGGATCGCATAGACCTGGTTGTTCTGGCCTGAGATGATTTCACACATGCTGTTGCCATGGGTCTGTATTCCCGCGCCCTTGCGCCGGTAAATGGCCCTGGCCACCTCATAATCCAAACCCGCATATACCACCGCTTCAACGCTGTGGGGAGGAAGCCCCATGGTGTCCTCAAAGTCCGTGTCATTCTCATAGACCTTTGCGGCAAGCACACCCTCCACCGATTGTAGGATCTCCGCCTGTATGGCATCGGCATTGACACCACCCGCAAAGTCCACAGACCGGTAGTACCGGTCGCGGAACTCCTCATCGGTTTCCCTGATCCGCCCGCCGTCTGTGGCGGATGAGTTGGTCACCGACTCAATGCCCTCAATTGGGTTGATGATCTGGGTGATGGTATTCTCCGCCACATTGCCGATAGTCCCCATATCCACACACTGTATAGGGACAATAACGGTGCCATCCGCCCCGATTGTTCCGGCGCTGACCACGGCAAACTGGATGCCGGAGATGGTTCCGGCCAGATATCCGGATGGGACGGCAATGCCGGGGGTGCCTGTAACCAAAAGATAACCGCTGGCCCGCTGGGCGGGGAGCAGCCTAAGCCCAATATTCCGGCCCAGCTGGTAGAGGCTGGCCCCTACCGCCGTGTCCACGAACTGGCTGTTGTATACGTCCTCCAGCAGCTGGAACAGCAGGTTGGTAATCCAGGCCCATATACGAAGGAACAAGCCCAGCGGAGAGCGTACAGTCAGGTTGGGTGTCTTGCCGTTTTGAGTGAATTTCTCTCTTGCCTGATACTCAAAGCCGTCCAGGATCTCGGCATAGGAGGGCCTGCGAAAGCCAAGGGCGGTCAGGCCCCAATCATTAGGGTCAGACATTCTTCATCACCTCCATGGATATGGCTGATCCATCCACCAGTTCCCCGGAAAATATGGCCTCCAGCGTCCGGCTGTCCGGGCCGGACCGCTCGGCCACAAAGGAAACCGACAGTTCATTGATAACCGAGATATGGTCCTCCTGAAAGATGGCCTCCCTGTAAACATCGTCAGCCTGTCCGCCCGCTATATCGGAATAATCCTGGGCAAGCACACGGTCATAGTCCGTTCCATGGGTTTCATCCAGCATAAATTCACCCTTCCAGGTGAGGAGGGTGTTGAGGGTGTTCTGTGTATAAACGGCATCGCCCTCTATAGTCTCCAGCAACCCATCCTCATCAAAAAGAATATCCCGGGTTTCCGGGTCCAGCTTCAGCGTGTATTCCATATATAGGGTACCTTCCTTTTCCTAGATTGGCTTATCCGACATACCGCCTCCGGCCTGTACACCCGGGTGCTTGTGCTGCTTCAGGGAAATGCCATCCGCCACCACATCGCCGCCAGTGACGGTCACATCCCCCTGGATCTGGATGCCGCCGGGGGTGACCGCCAGATAGACGCTGCCGTCCTCGGTAGCCATCACCAATCCCTCCGGCAAGCCCTGGCTGACCCAGCCGCCGGCCACAATGCCGCCGATAAAAACAGCGTCGCTGTCGGAATGGCACCGCTCCGTATTGGGCTTGCAGTCCGCTCCCTTTTCCAACGGGGTGTCGATATCATGATCCAGATAAAGCACAGCGCCTATGTCTCCATTCTTGTACCAGGGCCGGAAGATAAAGCCCCCGCCCCTGGTGCCGGCCACCGGCACACCTATTACCTGGGAAGGCGTGGCATATTCACCGCCGGTCAACCGTTGGGCAATGGGCTGCACATCCACCGTCATGGAGTCGGGATAAAACGCGACAACCTTGACTAGCGCCCCCACATGAATCCCGGCGGCAATGGACGCGGCCTGGGCCTGTTCATATTTCAGCTTCTGAGAGTTTCCGCTCACGCGTGGATCACCTCCAAATCTGTAATCCAGTCCCCTTTGCGGCTGCCTATGTGACTGCCGCTTTTGACAATATATTCTCCGTTCAGGACACTGTCCTGAATCTTGACGACATCACCGGGACCGATCCGATAATTGAGCAGGCATTTCCGTTTAATGGTTTTGCTTTCCTCCGCCTTTTCCTCAGCGGTTTTCTGCGTGTCCTGGGCCACGGTAATGACCGTCCTGTCGGCGCTTTCACTGTCCAGCAAAAGGCCGCTGTTCGGCGTCAGCAGCACCCCCATGTTGGTGCCCACGCACGGATCCCGGATAATGATCTGGTTATGGCGGATCAAAAAGATGCTCTTGCAATCGCTGGTGACGATCTCTTTAAGTAAGTCCCGGACAGGCCCATTGCAGACCTTGCCCCTGGGATAGGTTTTGTTTACCGCCAGCTCCATCCAGGTAATCTCAACACCAAAGATATTTAAGAGGTCTTTAATGATGCTTTTGGCGTCAATGCCGGCGCTGTAGGTCTTGTTGACCTTCTTGGAAAGCCACTCCTCCATAGCCTCGGTGCCCGTCAGGGTGGTGATCCATTCCAACCCCTGGTGCTTGCTGGAGCAGCCGGCCACCTTCCCCACAAATACAACCCCGATATCCCCTTCATACCCGGCATTGATGATAATGGGATGATTTTTCCGTATGCTGTTCCGGGTGGCCTCCGAAAGGTTATACACCGTGATCTTGGCCGTCATCAGCTGCTCGCTGTCCTCAAAGGGTATATCAAAATCAAAGACCAGATCATCCAGGCTGTACTTATATGGACCCACCTGCAGGGTGCCTGACCGCATCCAGAAGCTCATACCGCCACCTCAAATCCCGACCGGGGGAAGAGATAGAGCTTTACGGTCTTCCCAAAATTATCAGCAGTGACCTCTGATTCCCCGCCGCCCGGGCAGAGGAGAATAATGACGGGAAGGGGGAACCGCTCATCCTCCACAGGCCCGAAGAGAGGCCGGCCATACCGGATAATATCACCATAGACCAGGGCTTCACCGGTGGCCGTCTCCAGATCAACAGTAAAGAATTTGCCTATCTGGTTGTATTTGAATGTAAATGTATAGGTGCGGTCCTCCAGCTTTACCATAAAGCTATAAGGGATCTTTGAAGCGGCAACAGGAAGGACCTCCACCTCTTTCCCCAAATCCAACAGCTGTATAGCCATACTACATCGCCTCCTGTCTAAAGCCCGTATAGGTGGGCGTGGATCGTGATAAAGGCCCCTTGCTGGGCGTTGATTTATTATTGAAGGTATTTATATAATCAGCGTAAGCGCTGTTTGATATCTTCTGTGACGCAGTGGTCTGCAGGCCGTCCTGGGCCGGTTTGCCGCTGCCCTGGGCCGCGCCGCTTTTCCCCTTGTCCTGGTCACTCATCAGCGGTTCCGCGCCGATGGGCACATACTGTGCCCCAACGATCTCCGCCCTCTGAAAGCTGGCGGTGAAGGAGAACCCGGAGCGGTTGGAGGAGTCGGTGGAGAAGTCCAGCTGGGTGATGACAATGTCCGTCATGCGGTAGCTGCCCTCATAGGTCAATAGATCACCGGATTTACACATGCTTTCTAAGGTGGCCACGGCTGCGCCGCCGCCGATCAGAACCCCCCGGAGGGAGCCCTTGACGGGATCCCTCTCAAAGTGGTCCGATATTTTTGAGCCCTCTTCAATGGGATAGGAGGTGAGCTTGCCGCTCATGGTCTTGCTTTCAGTTATAACCGTCCCCTGTTGGTTAAACCGCACGGTGCCGCATTTGCGGCCCTGCAATGTATACGCCATGAAAAATCCTCCTATCCTGCATAGCCATTTTGTATGGCCAGATAATCCATTTCCTCATTCTTCTCTTCCTGGCAGACCTGGCGGGCGACCTCCCTGAATTGCTCCAGCACTTCCGGTGGAACGGTGCCATCGGGGGAGCTGACGGTGATCTTCAGCTCAATGACCTTCCGAAGCACCGGGCCGGATGGAGGTGAGTCGCTGGGATCATCCGTATCCGGGGTGTCAGGTGACCCGCCATCCTTGTTTCCACCATGAGGATCAGGTGGGGGCTGTGGCGGATCCTTGGGTTTTTCCTCTTCCGGCGTGGTGGATTTATTGAACCAATCCCTGGCCTCAGCAAAGGAGACGATCTTGGCCCCAAGCTTCTCGGGGAAGCTCTCACCAATATCAGCCGATGTAGATGAAAGAGGCTTTCTCTCGGTCTGCACCGTCCTGGAGGGGTCCACTTCCAGGCGGTTGGAGATATTGATGATCTTGCCAACCGTATCGTTTCCATCCAGAATGGCGTCGGTCTTGCTGGCGGGGATAACCGCGCTGCCCTTGGGCAGGTAGGCCATACCGCCGCTATGCTTGGCCTGAATCATTTCAGGTCCGGCCTCGTTGACATGGGTCCAGCCGCCCTCAAAGTCATCGGTACCCTTGGCGTTGCCGGTAATGGAGCTGGCAATACCTCCCACAAAGTCGCCAATCCCGCCAATAAACTGGCCAATGGCTGAATCCTTGATCTTTTGGGCAAACTCGCCAATTGCTCCAATAGCCTTTGATATCCACCCTATCAGGGTGCCTATGGCGTCGGCTACAACGCCAATGACGGTGGCCACCACCTCAAAAACAGGAGAAAGCGCGTCAATGATGGGGGTCATCGCACCAAACAGCTGTGCCAGCGGCGGCAGCAGCTTTTCAACCAAGGTTCCGAAGATCTGAGCCAATGGGGGCAATAATGTGGTGGCCAGAGTGGAAATAAGAGGGATAAGGGGCTGGATAGCCTGGGATACGGTGCCGAGAACCTGGGAAAGAACCGGCAACAAGGCTCCGCCTATTTCCAGCAGTACCGGGGCCAGTTCGCCAACCAAATTTAGCAAGGTGGGCAGCAGCTGTTCCGCAAACTCTCCCAGGACAGGGGCCGCTTGCTCAAATCCGGCAGACAAAATATCCACCAATTTGAGCAGCGCTGGTTCCACCTTGGGCCAGAGGTCCAGAATCACCCCAAAGATCTTATCAAACATGGGGGTGAGCTTGGCCCCGGCCTTCTCCATGAAGTCGGTCCAGACGGCCTTCACCGCCTTAACCCCTCCGGTCAGCCCGCCAAGGGATTTAGAAGCATTCCCTTGAATATCTTCCGTCTGTTCCAGAATGGCGTTCATACGGACTTGGGCCAGGGCAGCCTCATCCAGGGCCTCCAGGTTGGAGCCCAAGCCCATGGACAGGGCCGATTGCTGGAGAGTGGTTTTATCAAGCCGTACCCCATAAGCGGCCAGAGCGCTTTCATTGCCGCCGATGGCGTCCTGCAGCTGTGACAGAGCCTCCGCGTCCTCGATGCCAAATTTATTCCCGATATCATAGGCCAGAGAGGCGGTTATCTTGGAGAGGCCGTTTGCCGCCTCGCCGGTTATGCCCAAACTTTCATAAAGCTGCCGGTTGGAGGTCAGGAAGCTCTTGACCTCGCTCTCACTGCGGTGGACAGCCGAGGCAAAGTTGCCCGCCCAGCCCTCCACATCAGGAGCGTCCGCTCCAAAGGTCTTGTCAAAGGAATAGGAGATGTTCTCAGCGGCTTGGCTGGCGTCCATCGCGGCGGTGACAAATTTTGTGATACCAGTGACCACCATCGCGGCGGCAGCCACGGCGGCCAATACCTTTAAAACGCCGCCCAGGCCGGTTTTCATTTTATCCCCGGCGCTCTCACCGGATTTTCCCATATCGTCCAGGTCTTTTTTGCTCTTTTGGGCCTCTTGGCCCACCTGCCCGACATCCTTGGAGGCGTCCTTCATGGCGCTGGAAAATTTGGTTTTGATAGTCTGGACAGGGTGAAGGAAGGCGTTTCCTATCTTTTTAGCGCCGTCAACGGTATCCTTAACAAAACCAGACGCCTTTTTCTTGGTGGAATCAAACGCGCCCCCTATACCGGTCTTTATACTGTCACCAAAGCTTTTGCCGGATTCCTTGGCCTTGGTAAAGTTTTTCGCGAAGGATGTACCTAGGCTATCGGAAGCGGAGGCCGCGTTGTCAAAGGAGGACTTTATCTTTCCGCCGGCGGCCATGCCCGCATTGCCCAATGAGGAGGCGGCGCTTTCGGCTGAAGCCAGAGCGCCGCCCATATTTTTGAGAGCGTTCATGCCCTGGCCGGCCCCGCCGACAATGCCGTCACCGATGGAGCGGCCCGCGCCCCCGGCTGATTCCAGCCGTTCGCCCAGGCTTTTGGCGTCCTCATCAAGCTCCGACACCTTTTTCTGTGCCTCGGCGGTGTCCACCTCTATTTTGTAGACGGTCTCCTTGTCAGCGATATGATCACCCCCTACTTAAACAAGGGACATTTAGGAGGCTTTGGCTTCCACTCGGAATGCCAAAGCCCAAAGGCTTCCTCCAGCTCATAGTACTCATCGGTGGGCATCTTTAGGATATCCTGATAGGTGAGTGCGTTTGTGCTGAAGATGATTTCCCAGAAGCTACGCCGGACTCTTGCCTGTTTTCGCGCCCTCTCCCTGTTTGACAGGGCGCGCCAGAAAGGATTCAATCTCCTCCATCAGCAAGGTGGGGGTAGCCACATCCTCCTGCTCATTAAAATACTCCATGCCCTTGCCGGCAACCTCCGGCGGTGAGACCACGATATTGCGGATCAGTTCATCAATATATTTTGCGGTGTTTTTTCCACGTCCAAAGCGGTCCAGATTGTCCATATACCACTGCGGGCTGACGCTCTGTAGAATATACTCCTGGCCGTTGATTCTGATGGTTTCTTGTTTAGCCATAAATTTTCTGTACCCTCTTTCCGATAAACTGCGGGGCCTGTTGGGCCACGCGGGCTTTTTGTAATGTATTTTCATGCCGTCACGCAATCTTGGAGACGGACGGCATATTGATGGTATAGGAGACGGTGGCGGCGCTGGGCCCACGGCTCTTATCCGCGAATTTCATTACCCGGCATTGGGGGCTGTAATAGGTCATCCTGGCGTCCGGGGACGCGTCGTTGATGGTGACTGGAAATGATGCCCGGCTGGAACAGAGCCCTTCCAGATACGGGACTGAGCTGGAAGTAGGACTGAGAGTGACGGTGAGGGTTGCCGATTCATCGGCATTCTCCACATAAACACCGTCACCCTGGCTGCCCGATACATAGGTCGCCCGGTCCGCGTTCCAGGCCAAAGTGAAAATACCGTCCGCCGCATAGCCTGTCAAAAATCTGGTACCCACAGTTACAGTGACCTTCTTGGGGTCCAGGTTGGTTACTTCACCCATTTGATTTACTCCTCTCCTGATTAATGATTAAGCCACAGACGCGATATCCAGGCTGGCCCGGATCACGCCGCGCACACGGGATCGGTGAACAGCCCCCTCAATGAGAGCCTCCCAATAAATGTCCGGCATCAGCCGGTTGCGGGCCTGATCGTCCGTGGCCTCCGCCCGGGTGGGGAGGGTGACATAGAAAACTCCTTTCCCCGTCTCGGGATCCCGGGCGATAATGCGGTTGTCCGTGGCGTCATTGAGCGCGTCAATGACGCCGCTGCCGAGCTGTGCAAAGCCCTCGTCGGTGTAGGGGACATCGGCATTCTCCAACAGAATATCGTACACCTTATCCCGGATCCGCTTGGCCACATAGTCAGCCCCCAGCTGTGTGTCGATGAACTCGCCGTCGGTGCAGACGCCCTGCTTCACATAGATGCGGCCATATTCCTTGGCCATATAGTTTACATGCTGTTCGTCCAGGGCATCCTTTTCCCCTTCGGTCAAATCGGCCTCAGTCACACCATCCGGACGCTTAAACTTCCAGGTCTTCCGAACAGGATAGAAAGGCCCCACATTGCCTAAGTACGCGGCATCGGCCTCCTCATCCAGGTCATTCACCCAGAACATGGCCGCCCGAGGCTGGTCACACTGAAAGGTTTTGTCGGTGGTCTGGCCAAAATAGAACTTCCGGTGATCCTCAATCCCCGCCTCCAGCTCGGCGAAGGTGGGCTCCGTTGACGCCGCGTAGGCGATAAGAGCCTCCGCGTACTCCCGCTCATCCCGGTCTGTGAGAATCACCGACCAATCGTCGTCATTCTGCCGGAAGCTCTCAATGCAGTCAATGAGCTCTGCGGGGGACTGAGGATTCTCAAACCCCACAATCTTGACCTTCCGGTAAAGGGATTCCGCCATGGTGGTTTTGCCCTGGTTGAACAGCTGGCTGACCTTCCGGTAGATTTTGCTGCTTTTGGTGAAGTCCACCGCCACAATATCCAGGTCCCTGTAAGTATTAACAGCCCTTTGACCATCAGTGGCGATCAATAGGACATCCAGGCTATCAGATTCTTTGGGCTTGGTATCCAGGGCAACGTATGAAATAACGTCGCGCATCTGTAACGCCTCCTTTACTTGTTTTCTTTGGTAATAACCCGCTCCACAATATCATCAATGCGTACGGTCTGGGCCTTGTAACGGATAGACACATCAAAGCCCCAGCGGCGCACATATTCATCCGCCACAAGGCCGCTGCGGGACGCGAAATTGTCCACCCGCAACACCACCAAGCCGTCAAAGGACAGTTCAGTGGCCCCCGCGTGCTTGAACCAACCCACGCCCTTAGCCGCCAGTTGAAGGGCCTCCGCTTCTCCGTTAATCTCCACCCCGTCTTGAATCCTGGTGGCGCTGCAAACCGTAAAGGACAGCGCCATTTCCGGGTACTCGGCTCGGATGTCCTGGATATACCGGTCCTGGGTACCGGGATCCACAATGACCCGGCGGGTGTGGTTCCCAAACTCGCCGGATGAGATATATGGGGAGATAAAGCTGTAATAGGCGTAGGGCGGCAGCGCCTCCGGATCCTGCTCATCGGATAGCCGGACCGGGATTCCCAAAGCTTTGATCAGCTTGGATACAATAATGTTCCTGGCCCGCAGGATTGCCTGGTCCATGGTGAGGATATCATCCACGGGAAGCCGCCCCCTTCCTGGTGACAAGGTACTGCTTCAGCCCATGGATAGGGCTGTGGGTCAGCTCAGTGTCCACGGTGTAAACCTGGCCGTCCAGGGTGTCCTCCACCCGCTGGCCGGGCCGCAGCTGTTCGCCGTTGGTGTAAATCTTCTGGGCGTTGGTGGTGCTGGTACCCTCCGGGAGCCTTTTGAGATCCTCATTGGACAGGGGGAAGATGGCTCCGAGAAATTCAACAGCCGACCGCCCCACCGTTTCATAGATGCCGCCTTTGTCCGGGCGGTACTCCTTTTGGATCTCAATCCGCAGGAAGGGATGAAGCAGGCGTTTTGGAATCTGGGGGCCTTTCCAGGCACCGCCACGGGGCTGCCGCTGGGGCCTCACGGAGTACCCTCCTCCCGGGCTGACTTGGCATCTGCAATCACCTGCGTCGTAAGTTCAGCCCGGACATCCTCACAAATCCGGTCCCAAAGAAAGATGCGGACCTTGTGCTTGGCAAGCACAGCGATAATGTCGGGTACGACCTTCCTGGGATCATAACATTCAATACCCAATCTTTATTCCTCCTTCTTAACAATCCGGTAGGTAATGTGGTTGAACAGCGTCCCGGTATCGGTGAGCGGGGTGGAACTGGCGCTGTGCTTCCTGTTTGCCATCGTTATGGCGGTGATAGGTGTTGTCCCCACGCCCATATTGCCAACCGTATCGGTTAGCGCCTGACGGCCTAGGGCCTCCAGCAGCTCATCAGCGGTGATTTTGCCTTTAAAGTATTCACCAATCAGGGTATTCATGGCCTGATTGAAGCTGGCCTTTCCCTCTTCAAAGCCCCGCCGGATATATGAGCGTTCCGGTATATGGATATGCTTGGTATCCTTTTTTAGATGGATTCCCATATGATGCAGAAAGGCCCGCATTTTGGGCGTCACCTTTATATCCCACCCATATTCATGGACATAGGCAATTTTCAGCATGGTTTCATCGCTGGAAACGGTCTGGCCGTGAAAGTTTTCGCCGTCCTCCGCCTGAACGCCCACAATAATCTGAGCGCCATCCATCTCCTGAAGCTGTTTGAAAAGCTCATTAAACATCTGTTAAGCCCCCTCCCTATACGCCCCTATGATCTCAAGCCAGCTCTGCCGGGGGGCCTTGTCAAAGGTCCAGGACACATCCGCGATAGAAAAAGCGGAGAGGCCGTCGGAGCCGTTGTCCGCCAGATCCAGCTCCTGGCCCACAATCTGCCAGATGACCCCCTGGAGGTCATAGGGGAGGATCCAGTCAACGGGGGTGGACGCTTTCACATCCTTTGGCAGCACATAGCCGGCAGTATAGTCCACCGAGATATATTGCTTTGTGAGCACGATATCCGGGACAAGGCCGGTGGGGTAACCCCTCCGGCTCCAGCCGTTATCCTTGTACACGACGCCCACATGGCCGCACTCGTTGAAAGAATATGCCTCGGGATCCAGCACACCGCCCTCGGTATCTGTGATGCTGTGTATCACGCGGATAGGATAGTGCCGGAGTACAAGCTCCTGTCCGCCGCTGCCCTTGGCCCTCTCCGTATATCTGTTAAGGCCGAACCGCCGCCCCGCCTGGCTCTCAATCCAGCTGGAGGCGTAATTGATCAGCATAATCAAAAAATCATCATAGGAGGCGTCCTCACGCGGTATGGATTTGACGGTCTTTACAGCCTCCACCGTGCTCATGGCGCTGTGGGCCAATCGCAACAGCGGCTTATATCTGGCCATGAGCAAATCCCCCTTACTGCTGGGCAACAGTTGACGGCGCGGTATTCTCCTGATCCTTCGCCAGAGCCGCCACAATCTTTTTATAGGCCCCGCTCTGCGTGGTGGTCTGGCCAAGGTCAATTTCATGTTCTTTCCCAAATTTCACAAGCTGCTCAAAGTCCATGGCTTTCAGCTGCTCCTTAACCAGGGCTGTGCCATCAGGGGTATCCTGATTGGATGTGTTGCCATTGGTTTTATCATTCGAGGGAGGCAGTTCAGTGCCTTTACCCTCCCCACCCACAGGGACTGGGATGGGTATAATTGGAATAATCACATCATCATCCGAAATAGCGGGAGCATCCGACTTAACTTGGCCAATTCTATATTTGTGTACCATTCTGACCGTCCTTTCCATAAGAGAAACGAGCGGGATAATCCCGCCCGTCACCTATTCATCAATCTAATTAAGTGCGATGGAGGCGTTGGCCCACATAATTACTTCCCTTAATTTATTGATTGCCATATCCTTATCCGGGCTATCCGGGCATAGGTCATCAATCAACCGTGCCATACCCTTTGCCTGGGCGCGCAGCATCTCATACTTTTCTGGCTGACCTTCCTTTGGGCGTTGGTAAGAAAATATTTTATCAATCTCCATGTCATAATCTCCCTCGGCTATTTATAGTTCAGGCGGGCTCTGTGTAAAATCACCCAATACCAGCACACTGGAGGCGGTAACCGAGGCAGCCGCTCCACCGGCGGTATACGCCGCATTGATCTTCACATACCGGGCGCAGCCTACAAGGTCAATATCAATGTTGACCACATCCCCCGCCTCAACCGGGGTTTCCAGATAAGACTGAATGATATGCCCCTTGTCATCACGCTTGACTTCGGTTTTATCCAGGAAAAGCCTTTCATCCTTCACCGCTTCATAGGGTCCGCTCTCCACTTCGGAATGGGTGACCGTGATGGTAGCCACCGCGTTTGGATCCGCCGCCGATACGTAGAGGCCCAGCACGGCGGACAGAGCGCCGGGACGCTCCACGCCATCCCCAAAGTTGTAGGGGATGGCAATAACAGATTCATATAGATTACGTTTCATAAATAATTCCTCCTAATTTTAGCCGCGCACCTTGACATTGGTGGCGATCACAAAGCTCTCCTCATGGCGGCAGCCGATGTCAATGTAACAGGTGGCGCGGGTGATGGTCTGAACGGTTTCAAAGGCGCTTTGCATGCCCTGGGACGTTGTGTAGCTGGCGTCATAAGAGGTGCGGGTTTCCAGGCCAAACTGTTCCGCTACAATCAGATCACCCCACTCGCCAAAGATCATTGAGGTGGTGCCGGTGGCTTCATTGGTGGGGATCCAATTGGTTGTGCGGTAAGGAGCCATACAGAACAGGCCCTTTTCCATCTGCTCCAGCCAGATAAATTTTCCGTCAGTGGACTTCATCCGCATCAGGTACTGTTCCATCTCGCTGTTAAAGGTCCAGCCGAATTTAGCGCCCTGAACATTCTTAGCCAGCACCTTGCCCCGCAGGAAGAGGGGGAGGTCGGCGGTGGGCCGTCCCTGAGCATCCGCGATCTGGTTATCATTGATGATGCGGAGATTGACTTTTTCAACACCGGGATTATTGTACAGGCCCAAAGGCGCAAACTGTGTGCCGGGGCCAAGCAGCGCCCCGTGCTCAATACCTCCCTTCATCCGCTCCAGAAGGTCATTGCCAAACATCCTGTCAGCGGAATATTCAGTGGAGCGCATCAGCTCCTCGGTCATGGGCACCATGGCCTGGAGGCGTTTTGAGGACAGGTGCAGCAGGCCCATGGTGGGTTGGCTGGCCTCAATGGGCCGCGCCTCGCCGCCGAAGTAGGCGCGGCTGCCGGAGGTCTGCTTGGGCATGTTCAGGTTGCCGTGGGGCATAGGTACCTTCTGTGCGCCCAGCTCGAAGATGACGGTCTGGTTGTACAGCATGGGAATGATGTCGTCCACATAGTCCTGGGGTACCAGAAAGCCGCCGCTGCTGGGCTCGGTGACGCTCATAGCCTTAAATTGCCGCGCCAGACGGTCGTCGTTGTAATACTTCTTCGCCGCGTAGGCCGCCCGCTCGGGATCCTTGAAGCTGCCGAGTGCGCCGCCCTGGGCGAAGTAATCGGAGCATTTGACAGCGCGGCCAAAAGCAGCGACAGGATCCATTTTCTTTTGGTTAGGCTGCTGGCTACTCTTCCGGTTGGTGTAGATGTCGGCATACTTCCGGTGGACAGAGGGTGTATCGGCTGGTTTGCGCTGGTTTGCGGGACGGGTGGCGGATTTCTTGGAAACATAGGGCTTGCCGGCGCTTTTCCGGCGCTTCGCTCCCTCTTCCTCAGCATCCTTGGCGTCAAGAAAGCCATCACCAGCCAGCTCCTCTATCTCCTCGGCACTCATATCATCCGCAATCTCCTCGGCCACCTCTTCAATGGCCTCGGCCACTTCCTCCACAGTGACAGGAGCCAGTTCTTCCCCGGCTGATTTCCGGGATTTTCTCTTTTTGATCAGCTCATCCACCACCTCCGCCGTATCCAAACCGGCGTCAATGACAGCCGCCGCCAAAGCGTCGCCGCCCTCCTCCAGGTTGTCAGCGGCCAGATTAGCGGCATCTTCCAACATAGTTTCCAGCTCCTGCGGGGATGCAAGCCCCACCTCCTCCAGGGTGGCTTCATCAATGGCCAACCCACTGTTCTGGCCATCCATGCGGCCTTCTATGTCCTCCAGCTTCTTCTTGATAGGTTCCAATTCATCGGCAATGGCCTGCGCCACTGCGGTGGCCATCTGCTCAGGGCCAAGGCCGGGAGAGGTGTTCTTGCGGTTTTTTCTGCGTCTGCTCATAAGATATGCTCCTCCTATTATTTGTTTTTATATATAGCGGCCCTGTTGCGCCGCTTGCGGGTGGAACGGCTTTTCAGTTCCTGACCGATCTTGTAATGGTCTGACTTGGCCGGATTTTCCTCTGAATCTGCCTTGGCTGACTGTGCGCGGATGTCAGAAGCGGCCTGTTCCAGAAGATCCGCCAGGGCCAGAAGGTTCTCCGGATTCTGGACAGCCTTGGACAACCTGGCCTTTACATCCAGGACTTTTGCCTTTTCATTGGCGGCCCAGGTGACCACAGACACCTCGAAGATTTCCAACTCTGTCAGATGACGGATGCTGTCGCTGCCGATATAAAAATCATGGGCGATGTAGCCGATGGACATCTCATCCAGCACCCCGTCCCGCAGCAATGCCCGGACGTCCCGTCCCATGGCGGTGTCGCTGATCTGCGCCTTGATGTACAGGCCCACATCATCCTCATGCAGTTCCAGGGGCTTGCCGATGGGGAGCCATTCATCGTTATGGAGCGCCAGAATCTTGACCCGGCTCCAATCCCCGGCCAGGAACTTAGAAAAAGCGCCCTTTTCAATGATATCTCCATCGGTGTCTACATTGCCAAATACGGCGGCATAGCCTTCAAAGATGCCGCTCTCATGGTCATATTTGCGGCCCTTGATCAGAAAATGCTTGGTTTCCCGTGTACTCATATTCCTCACCTCCTATCCTGGAGCGGCTTTTGGGAGAATACCCGCCGATCCGTTTCTTTATTTGCCCGGGCCGGTATCCTTTGGCCAGCCTATCACGCACCGGTAATGCCCAGCAGCGGCAGCGCAGCACTTCATCCGCCCTGCCGTTGGGGTCCCGGGGGTAAAGCAGGCCATTGGAAAAGGGTTCCCCCACCTTCCTGACCTCGCCGTTCATCTTCCGGTGGCTGTCCCGCACTTGGGGATCCCCACGGGTCACCCATTTGTGGTACTGAACCCCGCCCTCACTCATGGCGTCGTAATTGGCCGCCGACAGGGAGTTGTAGGTTTCCTGCTGGGCGATCAGGCGGGCTCGGCTCTGGCTCAGCTCGGCGCAGTCTCCCAGCTGATTTGCGATATCGTCAATGCCGGATCCGTCCTGGAGCCCCTGGTCAATGATTTCGCAGATTCTGGAATGGGTGGTGTCCGAGATGTTTTTGGAAATCTTCTGGCCACCCATACGGCTGAACACATTCCGCACATCGGGACGGTGGGGATTTTTCAGGTTGTAGAGCTGCTCCATAATGCCCTGGCCTTGTTCGTAGGTCTGGGACCACACATTGGAAAGGATCTCCCGAATCCGCTCCTCGTCCCGGCTCCAGTCGGTGAGCCGGCCCACAAAGCCTGCCACCATCTCGGCGCGTTTGAGGGGTGACGCCACCTCAATCAATTGGTTCCGCAGCTGCGCAAAGTCTGCGCTGGCATCACCGATATCCTTGGTTCCTGTGGCACTTTCATGAAGCGCTTCAAGGATATCCTTCCGCTGCCGGCGAAAATGCTGGGCGGTGGCGTTCTCCGCTTGGCGCTCCTGCTCCCGCTGGGCGCGTTCCATCAGCTGCATGGCCCGCTGATCCAGCCGGGACATCCTCGCCTTGAACTGCTTGCCGCCGGTGTAGGGGTCCTCCTCCGGGGCGGCGCTGTCATAATATCCGCTGTCCGTACTCATCCCCAACTGGGTCAAGTCCTGGTCAGACTTCACATAGGCAAAGAGGAGTGGGGCCTGAAAAACGTCTCCGTTTTCTGTCGGCTCCATGTCAATCTTCGCACGGGCTTCATTCTTCATCAAAGTTCCATTTGCCCAGCCCTCAAAGGCCACGGTTTTATCAAACTCCTGGTTCCGGGGGATGATCTCATCAAAATCAAAGCGGAGATCATCTCCCCAATAGGGGATCAGCTGGATGTTGATGGCCCGCCCGCGCTTGCGCAGGTAGGGGGTCAGGACGTTTTGGGCATAGATATATTGGGCCGCCTCGGCGGTGGAACGGTTGGAGTTTTCGGTGATCCCCATGATCTCACGGGGTACATGGAAGTGTTCCAGAACCGTATCCCGGGTAAAGGTGCGGCCATTGGTCATGTCTATATCCTTCATGTTGTCGGCCAGCTTGATGGCGCTCACACGACCGGAGGTGATGGCGGTCTGGTGGGCGTTTTCCACCCCCTTATAGCGGCTGTTCCACTTCTTTTCAAACCGGTCTATGGCCGCCGCGTCCGCGCCCTCCAAAGCGATGATAGCGCTGGGTGTGGCGTTATTGTAAAAGAAATACTTTTCAAAGGCTGAGGCGTACTCATCAATCTCCACCTCGTCCGCGATGGCCTGAGCCCGACCCAAGCCCCGCCCGTAGGGGTCCAGAGGATTGAGCTCCATCTGCACAAACATGTCGTCCACGTGGATCTGGCCCATAAAGCCCGCTGGCGTCCGTATGTTGTAGTAAGGGTTGCCGGCGCTGGGGGTCCCTGTGACCCAATGGGTGGGCAAGGGCCACAGCTCCGCCGGAAAACCCCACTCATTCTTTTCAATAACCATGTACCCCTCGCCTGTGAGTTCCAGCAATGTCTGGTGCAGCTGCCAGATGGCCTCCTTGGTGAACTGGGGCAGTGGGTTGGGGTTATTCCAGAAGGCCCAGAAGGGGTGGTTGGAGGGGAGAACCTCATCCTCGCCCTCTCGGTCCGTCCTGATCAGCCGCCCCTCGGCAAAGGACAGGTCCTCCGCGATCTTGGTGACCACGCCCAGGCGGGGGCTGTGGCCGTAGGTGGAAAGCCACTCCTCCGCGTTGCGCTTGGGCGGATGGCTGTAGGCCGGGATGTAGGGGGAGCCCCGCTGGTCGTATATGCTGTTTTTGCTTCCGGCTAGTAGGCCGATCAATCTGCCCCGCAATTGTTCAAACACAGAAGCGCCTCCTCACCGGTTTATTTTTCTTCTTTTTCGCCCTTAGTTTCACGGACGGCGGCCTGGGCGCTGGGCTTGATCCCCCGGGTGATGGTTTCCGCCCGGGTGCCGAGCTTGCGGGCCTGGGCCTCGCTTTTTTTCCGGCCTGTGCTCTCAGACCAGGCGTCGATGGCTGCCGTTTCACTTTCAGTCGATAATACCATGGCGTTTTTGTTATCCTTATCGGATATGAAAAATTTGCTTTTTCGGATGCTGCCGGAACCGATTGTCCCCGAATGTACGCCTTTAATCATGGATAAAACCTCCTTAGTTTTGGATGAAAAAATATATATAAAGAAAAGCCTTCATTGAAGGCTTTTAAAAACTGCAAAATATGGAGAATATTGGCTTGATTCTGTGGTCGGGTTTGGGGTATTATAATTAACGTTATGGTTATAATCCAGCATTTTTACCGTAAGGGGGAGTAATTTTTTGAGTATAGCTATTGCATATTCATGTAAAGATTTTTCTATTATTGCAACCGATACTTTAGTTACCTATGGTAATGGGTTTCAAGAAGATTCAAATGACAAGATCATGCAAATTTATCAACATGGAATGGGGTTCATATCTGGAACTGGGTCAGCAAAGATCAAAGAAGCGGCCTATGATTATCTAAAAGATGCATCTGAAAAAGACATGAATACTCTACTAAAAAATGCTTATCGAATATCATATGATAAAAATCCAAATCTATCTTCTGACGCATATGCAAATATCTTAATTTCGTATATGAGTAGAAATGGCCCAGATGTAATCTTTCTAATGTGTAATGGTGATTACGAAACAATAAAACACAACATGTTCTTTATTTTACCTCCCTCAGATATACCAGAAAATAGTTTTCCACCTGTGATTATAAACTCCTTAGAGTATAACTATAATAGTGATTTTAATGAATTTCTTATTAAGTTGGGAGAATTGTTTAGCTATTTCTCTGAAAATAGTTTGTATGTAAGTTCAAAAATAAGATGTGGTCTGCATTACTATTTTGATGATAAATCGGATAATGTAAGGCGTAGAGAGTGGAGTTATCCGGAAGTATCCCAAATGATAGAAAATGCAAGGTCAAAAGCATACGCAGCAATAGATTATGAAGTCAATAACCATAGGTGTTATAGAGACTAATGTACTATCCACATAATCATACGATCAGACCATTAAACTTGCTTTTTCGGATGCTGCCGGAACCGATTGTCCCTGAATGTACGCCTTTAATCATGGGTAAAACCTCCTTTATTTTGGGTAAAAAAATATATATTAAGAAAAGCCTTCATTGAAGGCTTTTGAAAAACTGCAAAATATGGAGAATATTGGCTTGATTATGTGGTTGAGTTGGAGTAATATAGAGTTGGTATTATTAGGTATAATTGACTATATTCTATACGTGGTAAACTGCACTGATCGTGCCATAATAGCAATAATATGAAGCTGAAATCAGATAAAAAAAGGAGGTCAAAATGAGTATTTATGATCAACATTAATAATAAGAGTTGGGATAAACTTCGAATCTCAGATATACATAAACTATTGTCTAATACTGATGATGAAACATTTTTTTTTGAGTTCAAGTCAGACGATGAGACACCTGCAAAACTAGCAAAAGAGGTATCGGCTTTTTCAAATACATATGGTGGCTATATATTGCTCGGAGTAAATAATGATAAAACTATCGGTGGTTGCGTAAAATGGACTGAACAGCGAATTCATACTACCATTCATGATTCCATAACACCTGTTCCTAATTTTGATGTAAAAAAGTTTAAATCCAGCGGCACAGTTGTCCTGGTAATCAAAATTGAAGAAGGGGCAATGCCCCCGTATATTACTAACAAAGGGCAGATTTTTGAGCGCGTTTCCTCTGGATCGTTCCCAATCAATGATTCAGGGAAACTATCTCAATTATACACTAAGCGGCAAGAGCAATTGATTCGAATAAAAAACAAGATTGAGTTAGATAAAATTCGGGCTGATTCTGCTTATTCTAGTAATTTATGTGGATATTTGGATTTAGGATTTTCTGTTGTTTGCTCTGAGATTACAAATTTTCAAAGAACTTTCTATGAATTTGACTTTAATCCAATTTCTGAATATTTAAAATCAATTTCTCCTGATTTTAGTGTTTCCCGTTTGGGACATTCAGTGCTTATCAGTATAGGACGCGTTTCTTTAACGACAGGTAACGGCAACGAAACTTTGATGGACGCCGGCGTTCATAACTTCATAGAAATTATGTGCGATGGAAGCGTTAGATCAAGAATTATTTTAACGGCAACTCCCAATGAAACAAAGGTTGATATAAGCTCAATATTACATTTGTATAGTATTTTTAAACAAGTGTATATAAAGATTTTTGGGAGTAATATTTTAAAAATATTTATATATGCCCAAAAATATGAACGATTAACGGTAATAAAGCAGTTTGTTCCATACTACAATTTTCAATACGGCGAAGATGAACGAGTAGACAGTGTTTTCGGAAACTACTTAATTGAGCATAAAAATAAGTATGGTAATAATTTGATGATTGAAAGCAGCAGACTTCCAAAAAATGATTATGCCATAATTGACAAACGTTTGTTTAATGCTTACGGATTAAAGTATGATACAGACAATTTAGTTCAAGAGCTATTCTTATCTGCGTATTTTAATCTTGGATATATAGACCCCATGAAAGAATTTTGAATTTCAAAGCCTCATCTAATGTTTAATGTCGGCTGTACAGCCAACTGCACTTAATCCATGTAATCAGACGATCAAGCCGTTAAACACTGCCTGAAATATTAAGAAACATTGAGCCGAGCATATAAAACTCGGCTTTTTTATGCTTTGTAAAGGATGCCTTTCTTCTGCTAATTCACCGTAAAGCGGCGGGTAACCGTTTCTTTCAGATAATGGCTGTAGAAGTCGGCATGGTTTATTTTGAATGCGGTGGTATCAAACCTTTTTGTTGTGACCGGTGTCCACCGAACCTTGAAGACATCCACCTGAATTTCCTCCACACCCTGGGCAGTCATATACTCTTTGATTTCATCCTTGATAGACTCCATCATGGCTGCCAGTTCATCTGCCAACGCCTGTGTCTCTTTGTATTCCCGAACCTTGCTAATCAATTCATTATTTGACATGGTCTTTTCCCTCCCCTTTGTGTTGGTCACATGATAACTCTGAGTGAAGGGAATTACAACTTGTGTGTACGGAGAAGATGAGGCCGCATTCGTAGAGGATTTGCAGCACATCCGACAACCGGAAAACCTATCGCCAATTGTCAGGATGCCTATCGGAAAGCCTACCCAGCACCTTACTTAAAAAGCTCCGCCTGGGAGCGGGTACTTCCTCCTGCGGATTCTGATTTTGTTCCGGCTCATTATCGGCTTCACCCATGACCCGAAAAATGAACTCCGGCGCTGTCGGGTGTACCAGCTCCACCATCATGGTGGTGGCGTCCGGCGCGTCATCGTGTTCATTGCCGCCCGCCAGCAGGTAGCTGGTCAAAGCCCCCATATACTCCGCATATTGGGAATCCGGTGCGTAGTCCTCCCAGAAGTAACAGTATTCCAGAATGAGTCCGGACGCCATAAGGATACGGGTTTCCTTATTAGAACTGGTCACCTTCTCCTCAATGATGGTGGGGGTGGTTTTCTGCTCCCGGATGGAATAGGCGAAGATGCTGCCGCCGCCGTTGCTTTCTATCCGGTGCTTCACCGGACGCCAGTCCCGCAGCATACCCAATGTGAGCGGGATGGTCACCTTCACCGGCTCCTGGGTGTAGATCACGTCCAGAATGTAGATGAGGTTACCCAAAAGGCCGCCGAGGAGCATACAATAGTAGTCCTTGCCCCGGTCCGCCACATCCGACACCGCCACAATACTATCAAATTTTACGTCCTTGATATCCTCATGGTTAAAGTAATTCAGGGTATCAGCGGGGAACAACAGTCCCTCAGCCGGCTTGGGATCCTGCTGGTACATGGCCTGGAATACAAATACATTGCGCTTCTTGACCGCCTCCATCCGCTCCAGGCTGTGAACCTCCGGCCAGAGGGCTTCCCCCGGTTGCCGGGGATCATAGGGGAGGATCCCTCCCTCTTTAATAGCTGGAAACTTAACTACCTCCCATTTTTCCGGCTCCGATTTCAGGATCCGGCCCGCCAGGTCATCCTCATGCCACCGGGTCAGGGTTATAAGCTGCTGGCTGTTGTTGTGAAGCCGGGTCAAAGCCACCGTGTCATACCAGTCCTGTATGGAGCGGCGCACCGTGGGGCTCCAGGCTTCCTTCTGGCTTTTGTAGGGATCGTCAATGATGAGGATATCCACAGGACGGCCAGTCAGGCCGCCGCCCACGCCCACGCTAACCAGGCCGCCCCGCTTGCCCACAATCTCAAACTCATCGGCATTGCGCAGGTAGGAACCCACCACCGTGCGGATATTCTGCGCGTTTAGGAAAGTCTCAGGATAGAGCGCTCTGTAATCATCGCTGTCAATGATCCGCTGGACGTCCCGGTTAAACTTTGAGGCAAAGATGTGGTTATATGAGATAACCGCGATGCGGAGGTTTGGATTATCCCCCAACAGCTTGGCAGGCATACGGCGGGAACACAACTCACTCTTGCCGTGCTGAGGAGGCATAAACACCATGAGGTTTTTGATCTCGCCCCGGATAAAGGCGTCCAGCTTTTTAGCATACTCCACATGGTGCCAATTGGCTATATAGCCCGGATAGGTCTGCTGGGTAAACACAATAAGCTCGCGCCGCGCCAGCTCCTCCTTGGTACCCCTGACTATGGCCGGGTGCCAATATTCTGCCAGCTCATGAAGCCGTGGGGTGATCAGGTGGGCAAAGGGATGAGCGGGTCTTATATTTTCTTCCTTCTGCCGCTGCTGCTTTTGCTCACGTTCGCGGCAGGACAAAATATATTCTTCCAGAGCGGGAGGATTCAGATCCCCGGCCAGCTCATCCAGCGCCTGCCGGTCCGCCTCTGTGACCAGATCCCCGGTGCCATGGGACAACAACTGCTCCAGGGTGTCAACCCGCTTCTTTTTGGTCTGGCTCATGATCTTCACCTCTTCCCTGTGATATGGCCTTGAAATTTGCCCTATAACGCCTTTCTGTACCCCAAAGGTAAAACTACTCCAGAAGACTTCTTAAAACAGAATTAAAGAGAGTTAAAGGGGAATTAAAGCCCCTCAAACATAAAAGGGGGAACCGACACGGATTTATTTCCCCATGGGTGTGCGTTGCCACCCAAAACGGAGCATCCGTATCGGTTCCAAGAAAGGAGGTGTGACCGCTTTCGGCAATGGCGGGGGACGAATCAACCCCGTCATGCCTCCGGCTTTTGAAAAGTAGGCAAGTCATATATATAAAATACTTGTAAGCGTAAATTATTGGCCCTCATATTGGTTCAGCTGCTTATGCAGCAGGGCTATTTCCCGGTTCAGGTCGGAATATTCCCGCCGTTCGCTGGGCGTCATGCGGTCAGCCAATTCAAGGTAAAACAGCCGGTTATTGACTTGATCAATGCGTTCTTTGATCTGTTCCCTGGTCATCTTCTGGCTCATAATGGTTCCTCCGCTTCTCTGAATGATAAGGTAAAGGTATGGGCCGTTCCCAAGAACTCAGTTGACAGCGTGGCCCGGCGCTGACGCCGGTTGAACCGGACAATGTACCTTTCCAGGCTCTTTAACACGCCTTTCAGGATGACCGGTCCGCCGCCGCTGAAATCCACCAGGGAGGGGGCCAGAACGGCGCTGCCCAGATAGGCGATGTGGGCAGCCTCATCATCGGACAGCTTCTCGGCCTGGGGGCCGGGGAGGAAGCGGATCACGCCGGGAATGTCAGTGATCCGGTAGTAGATGTCCGGGTCAAACAGAACCTGCACAAAGACATAACCCGGAAACAAAAGGCTTTCCTTTTCGTTCCACCGGCCACCCTTGCGGAGCAGCAGGGTTTCTGTAGGGACAATGGCGTCTATGCCGATCCGGCGCAGGCGGCGCTCGATCTCCTGTTCCCGGCCTGTGGCCACATGGAGGACATACCATCCACTCACACAGATCCCTCCTCCATCTTCGACTTCTCATTTTTAATGGCGTCCATAACTTCCTTATACAGGTCAGGATACTTTTTGAGCACATCAAACAACAGGGCCTTGTTGGCCTCCAGCGCCGTTTCGGTATCGGTTTTGACCTGCAGGTCGGTTTTCTTTTTGTAGGCCGCCGCCCGGATCAGAGCGGTGACATTCTTCATAAGCTTATCCGGCGCGGTCTCTGACCAGGATTCAGCGGGAGCGCCGGAAATGGCGTCTAATACCTGCTGGCTGGCAATCCGAAGGATCGCCTCCGTGGTGTCCAGATTAGGATATTTATCAATCTCATCCATCAAGGTACGGAAGTTTTCCTGAGCTACCCGGAGCCGTTCCACAGATACAAGATACTTTTCAGCATAGCGGCAGACCGACATCTGTGACAGCTCTACACCATTCTCCTTTAAATATGAGACAATCTCTTTGTAGGTACAGCCGCCGAGAAGCATCTGCTCCACGGTGTCCTTCAGCTCAGGTGAAAGCCGGTCGATTTTGCTGACACTGCGGTTGCGCTTACGAACCACGCGGATCTTGTCTTTTTGATCGCCGCTCATACATCCACCATTGGGTCTTCAACCCCGCCTCCCAGCAGCCGGATGCCCTTGCCGGAGACAATGGCCTCCAATTCTTTATAACTTGCATCGGCCAATTTGGTGACCAGCTTGGACTCCAGCCGGCGAAGCTCAATATATCCCTCCTGCTGGAGAAAGTTGACGCTGTCCAGAAATTCCTGCTCATCCAAATCGGTGAGGACATTTTGGACGCTTTTCAGTTTGATATACTCATGACGGAGGAGATTGATGGCCCGAAGTACCTTGCCGTTATTCTCCACGAAGTTCCCGGCCCGCATCTTTTTCAATAAATCCTCATTTCTGGCCACTGATCACGCCTCCTTTTCTTTGATCAACAATTCATATATCCGGTCAAGCTTGCGCTCAGTAGACATCTGGGTACGAAAATAGTCCTCTTTGGTCAGGTAATTGTCCTTGATCTCCGCCACATCAGCAGTCAGCTTTCTATTCTCATCCCGCAGCTCGGTCTTGATCTCCTTCAGCTCACTCTTAGTCACATAGGTGCGCTTGATCTCATTGATCTCCACCTCATGTTCGTCCGTCCGGTTAAATACCCGCTTTAGAAAAAAAGATATAACGGTTATGGCCAGGCCGAAAGCCCCGGCCACCACAATCCACTCAAAATCTGATAACGTCATCACAATGTACCCCTCAAAAAAATATATAAGGCAGAACTACTATTACCATAATTCTACCTTATATATAGTGCGGGCATCTATGTGAAGAATTTCTGAAAATTATTTCAATAGCAATCATTTGAAAACAGACTTATCTGTCCCGCACCGGGCCGGTTGCGCACCGTTTTTGTAATCGGGGCCACGATCTCCCGGATGGTCCGCTCTGACAGATCGTACTCCAACGACAATTCTCTAAAGTTGTAACCGTCAAATTTTTCTCGAATCTCCCGGTTCCGGTCAGGCCGCAGGGCGGTCTTCAGCTCGATGATGTAGATGGTGGAGCCGCCGAAGGCTTTGGCTACCTCCAAGTATTTATCTATCCCAATGATCTCCGCCAGCTCCCGCTGGATACCGTCCAGATCATCAAGGCTGAATTTCCTATCCATCATCAACACCCGCTTTTCTCTTGGCTGACCGGATATATTTTTTGAGCGCCTCAATCAGCCGGTTCCCGTCCTCAAAGCTCAGCCAGATCAAAGGGTCTTTGCCTGTGGCGCTTATCTTAAAGTCCTTTTTGATAATCCCGGCCAGACGCTTGCCCAAGGATATCTCCGATGGGGACGCCTGCTGGAGGCTGTACATGAGTGCCCAGACCTTCCGCTGCTGACCGGCGCTCATCTTACCGGGCCGCTCAGGATATTCACGGGTGCTTTTGGGGGGATTCAGGTTTACCCGGCGGCGCAGTTCCCTGACAACGGTTTCCTGTTCATCACCGGTGAGGGCCTTGACGGAATCCTTGCCGGTGAGGCCGGACACAAGCTGGTGCAGGCCGTCATCCCTGGGGTGATTCCTGTCCACAATCCCCAGCTTATGCCCCAGGGCGTAGATAGTGCCGATGGCATTCTTTGTGCTGGTGGCGCTCATAGCTTTACCTCCCTCCATCGTTAATCCCTGATCGCTTCTACCATAATTTTGGGAGTCTCCTCCACAACAACAGCGCCGTTTATCATGTTAAGGATTTCCCCCATATCTGCATCCATGTCCCTTTTATTGATTTTCATCAGACGGAGAAAGCTCTCCCAGACGGCGGCCTCCGACACAAAGTAGGCGTATTCCTCCGCGCTCTGTTCATCAAAGCCGCCGATGGCCATCAGGTTCTTTTTGTCGGTATCATATTTCGCGCCCTTGAGCTTTTTGCCTAAAGCTGTTTTTACCTCATCACCGCAGGGCAGCTGCCCGATCACATCGGCTACTGTCATTTTTGTATAGCTGTTGGTCCATAATCCGGTGAGCATTCTAGTGACGGGTGCCGATAGCTTATACTTTATCTCCGTAGTCACGGCGTCCTCATAGGCGTCACCGAGGATAGGTTTCAGAAAGCTGGGGTAGGTGAGCTTTAAGCTCTCAGCGATGGTCGCCGTCACCCGCCCCTGATCGCCAGCGTAGGACACCGTTTTGAACTTCGTATTTTCCAGATCATCCATACACCGCTTTAGGAAGAACCCTTCAAGTTCGGCCTGTTCCGATTTAAGCGCCTCAATACTCTTCTTGATCTCAGCCAGACGGTTGACCTTATCAGCGGTGATATCCCTGTTCTCATACCCCATGTTTTTCCTCCAGCTCCTTTTTCAGATTTTCAGCGCAGTCGGCGCAGATGTCCATCCCTGAAACGGTTTGCACCTTATGAACCTCACCGCAGAACCGGCAGACCGGGACATGCTTACGGACGAGAACGCCCTCCGCCGTGGTCTCAATATCAACCGCCATCCCCGGCATGAAACCCGCTTCCAGCCGCAGGTGCTTGGGGATCGTAATACCATTCTTGCTGGTCAGCTTT
>Ga0153947_1000127_pt1 | contig 34312 bp, 34 predicted proteins | sample TSNJ031MetaG_FD_104697 | JGI IMG/M metagenome (GOLD analysis project Ga0153947, IMG submission 104697) | Attine ant fungus gardens microbial communities from New Jersey, USA - TSNJ031 MetaG | ecosystem: Host-associated > Fungi > Mycelium > Unclassified | place: USA: New Jersey, Wharton State... | reverse complement strand
TGTATAAATGTGAGCCATGAAATCCCAGACCTAGGCTGTCTCAGTCCAAGACAGTCTTACACTAGCCAGATGACGAGCCGAAGATTGCGCTTGGATTACTAGACCGCTTCAACAGTACTCTACGTGAGAAAATGGAAAGAGTACCCTACAAAGTGGAGACCTAAGCGGGGATCACATCAGTTGCGGAGGCGGCCGTCCATTCCAACACAACCGAATGTGTACCAAGTGATCATCAACGATATATCTGTACTAATTTTGTGAATGAACTCATGTTCAGCAACAAAGTGTTAGGGCCCAAGATGATTTGATCACTGCCCAAAGCAACCGTACATGAGGAAACAATCAAGCAACTTTGACAGCCACCCCTCATGCTCTTGTCAGAAAAAATTGACCATCATTTCTGACAAAAACTAGGCTGGGAGTCACTGGCATGACTTGTTGTAAGAAGCTCACAAGTGGCGACGCTAAGATACATACAGCTCCCATAATTGCTGGAGCGATTTCAGTACAACCATAGAAGCATATGTGTGTGTGTGCTATTAGAATCACGACGAGGACAAGAGCATCAGACAAAGACGTCACAGTGGAAGCATGGTGGGAGCTTTGCCGGATGATCTGCATCAGAAGCTGATCGAGGATGACCTCGAAAACATAGTGAATTTTGAAAACCAGAATACACCAAGACCTGTCGCCATATGGCTGCAGGGCTAACGGAATCGAGGTCAGTACTCAACTGGTCAGTATCCGATATTGATTCAACAATTCAGGGAGGTACAAGAAGATGATTGATAGTCGTTGACCTCATCGGAAATAATTCTCGCAGCCTGTTCGGCTGAAGAATCTCCGTTCAGCCTATATTTGACTAATCACCGCAGCCATCTAGATTTTTTTTCCGGACTACAAAAACTCTCCAGCTTGATGTTGGACCTCCTAACACACGATGAAACACCTACTTCTGGTCGTGCTGCCATTCATCGTCACCACCTTCTGTGTGCACATATCACAATTTCCACTACAGAGTGGCACATCTCAGGATCCAGAGTATCTTCATCCGGTCATTCGTGATTTCCAGTACTTGATCGAGAGCGATCCAGAAATATGGCTTGGATTTCACCAGATGTTTGACGAAATACCGAATACGCAGGAATACTTCATGGACCCATCTGGTCTTCGCCCTCAGGTAGATATATGCCCAACAATATCAAAAGCGTTGATAAAGTGATAGCCAGGTTCGAAGCTATGAACAGATGTTGTTCCATTTCAATCGAATCCTGACCACGGCTCCTGGGTTCCCTTCAAACGGTACAAACCATGCTGCTGTCCCCATTGAAGTCATGCTTCAATGGCCCATGTGCACTGCCGCCGGTTTTCGAATGTTCACCAACAACAAAGTTAATGCTCAACTCAAACGCATCTTGAACGTTTGGTCGCAATTTATTGCTTCACCAGCCTCACGACACGTTCTGACACGGGATTCAGGAGGATGGTTTAGCCCTGAAGCTATGAGGGAACTGCCTGATTTCACGGAGACGTTCGAGTGTAATCCAAACAAGGAGTTCTTCGGGTTTGAATCAATGGATGCATATTTCACTCGAGCTTTGAGGCCCGGCGTGAGGCCTGTGGCAGGTCCAGATGATGACAGGATCATCACGAGTGCCTGTGAATCAGTTCCATACGCTCTTCGCTACGATGTTCAAGAGCGCAAGACATTCTGGATTAAAAGCGAGCCCTATTCGCTTCAACACTTCCTTTATAATGATCCTCTTGCACCACAATTCTCCGGAGGAACTGTCCTCCAGAGTTTCTTATCCGCTCTTCGTTATCATCGCTGGCACAGTCCTGTGTCTGGAACGATTGTCAAAGTTGTATCTGTGCAAGGATCATACTACGCCATATCTCCAACTCTCAGTTTCACGGCCACTAACAACAAACCAGACGTGGAGAAAAACGGATACTCCCAGGCGTTCTTGACCAATGTCGCTACGCGGATGTTAATTTTCATCGAAGCAGATAACAAAGATATTGGGTTGATGGTATTTGCGGCGATCGGAATGATGGATGTGTCATCCTGCGAGGCAACGGTAAAAGAAGGTCAGAGGATCAAGAAGGGAGATGAGCTGGGAATGTTCCACTTTGGCGGGTCCAGTTATGCTATGGTTTTCAGACCGGAGACGAAGATTGAGTTTTCGGATCAGGTGATGAAAGGCCTGAAGGATGGAAAGTCGCTCGTCGAGGTTAGAAGTCATGTTGGGACTGTGCGCTCTTGAGATAATACAGTTAAATAATTGTTCGCCTATTTATTCTCGATAGATCTTTTTTTTTTGCATTTTATTCTCTATAGATCTTCTGTATAGATTAACGTACGGCTGAGAAAAACGTCTGGATCATTTTTTTTGTTTAGTCCTTTGTAGAAAAACCTATTCTGGAAAATTAGTTTTGTAGAAGTAGGACGACCGGCACACCTTTTTGGCAATCGAAAAATGAAAAGGTTCAATTCGGAGAAGGGCATATCAGCTTAAAATTTTCGATTGTCGCACCATTCTGGAAGATATGGGACCTCAGACTTGTCTGTGAAAAGCCATCCAATTGGCTGTCATTAAAACACGGCTGTCCAAGGTCATAAAAGGGAGTGAGAGCACAGAGGTCAGAAAGCCTTGGAACATATTAGATGCGAAGGCCTTTAATAGTATTCATCTTGTTTCTCGAAAAAATAGTATTAGGGGCCTGGTCACGGCAGGCTGCCATATCAAAATGTTGTACACTAAGTCATAGGATGGGTATGCCTTGACCCGTGACAAGTATCTGGGCCCTCGTTTATCCAAAACCTAGCAAAACAGATTGAAAGATTACTGGGAAACTAGCTCATCGATCATGGTGTATGAATGTTAATTGACGATAATATGATTCGGATGAGAGAAGCCTCTCTGTCATGTTGATGGTTTAGGATCGGGATATAACTACATGCAACAATGCTCGTCAAAATTCAAATTATTGGCTATTAGCAAGTGATGCTCATACCTTCCCAGGGTTGAACAAGCCTAGTGGATCAATTGCTCGTTTTACGGTCCTCATAAGCTCAACAGTCCCTTCCCCAAGCTCCTCCACCAGATATTCTTTCTTTCCAATACCTACACCGTGCTCTCCTGTGCACGTCCCATCCAATGCAATGGCGCGTTTTACCATCCTGTGTACCGCTTGTCTGGCTTTTTCTCTCTCCTCTGCATCTCTGAATAAGATCAGGGCGTGGAAATTCCCATCACCCACGTGTCCAACAATTGGAGATACAAGTCCAGCATCGTATAAGTCTTGTTTCGTCTCTAGGACCAACTGGGGAAGTTTTGAGACAGGGACACAGACGTCTGTTGGCCAGCCTTTTGATCCCGGGAGGATGGCGAGACCTGCATAATGCGCATTCTTTCGATCGCTCCACATGTCGTCAGCTTCTTCTTTGCTACGCGCGAGAGTGAAATTGCGCCCATCGTATTTCTCTACAATTTTCTTTACAATAGCTGCAGTTTCTTGGAGTGAAGATTGAGTGGGCCCTTGGAACTTGAAGAAAAGAGTGTCCTTGACGGCATATTTTCGCTTCTTGGTGGTCATGCTGTGATCATTAAGAGCAGCCATAAATCTGTCGTCGAGGAGCTCGGCGCATTCTTGGAAAAAGGTAGGTAGTAGAGGGTGACAAGAGAAATAACATACGAATTCCAACACCTCGACTCAGAACCTCAACAACGGCCTCTGTCGCTTTCTTGACGTTTGGGAAATTGACTGACGCCACAGTCGTCGGTAAGACAGGTGCTAGACGGATCGTAACTGGACAAAGGTATAGAGCTCGGAGAGGCGATGATCATTATAATGTTCCTGACCTTCGGTCACTATTCCCAAAGTTCCTTCGGCACCTATGAATAATTTTGTAGTGTCAAAACCAGCTGACGACTTGCGCGAACGCCGGCGAGTCTTGATCACCTCTCCAGAGGGAAGTACAACGGTCTAGATGCTAAAGTTAACTTGACATGGTGACAGTTAAATTTGAAGACTTGCAGCATTGAGAAACCATTCAGCTTTTGCAGTACCATAGCGCACAGCATTAGCTACAGGAAGTCAGGGTGCTACCGCTGATCACGATGGATTGAACATACTACCAGAGCAGCCTGTACTTAGCATTCCACCAATTGTGGCGTCCGGTGCAGGATCAAGCTTCAGGCGTATTTGATAGCAGAACAGGTCAGATTGACTCAAAGAGACAAGGGATCAACACACGCACAGGGAAAAACAACGGAATCCCTGACATTAATTGAACATTATGACAGAGTATGTGCCTCGATGGAACACGAACCTTGGTCTTGCAGAGCCTCGTTGATATCAACCCACCTTATGCCAGGCTGGCACACCAAATCGGAGTCCGCCTCTGTGCGACGTCATATCGAACCATCGAAGGAAATTGAAGAACTGGGTACCATGAATCTCTAGAATCTTGTTCATGTTTGACATATCAATGCATATGCCTCCAACTGGACACTGTTAGTTCAAATGTTGTCAGGTTTTCGAGAGGTACAATTGGAGAGCTGGCTACATCAACTTACACCGCGGGTCTGACCTTCTAGACTTGTTGCGCCTGAATAAGGAATGACTGGCATCCTATACCTGATGGCAATTTTGACAATTTTCGTGACATCCTCGGTTGATCGAGGAAAGACAACAACAGTATGAGCCACCCCTGACAATCGATAAACACGGATGACATCGAATTCCACGACGAAGGAAAAGGTATGGCTCACCTTCATGATGAATCAGTGATGAGCAGCCATGATCAAGTAATACGTCTGGGTTTGTTGTAACGAGTTCTCCTGGTGAATCTTCCTCAGGCCCAAATACCTCTTGCAACTCTTTGATCGCCTTTTTGAAGTCTTCTGGAGATCCATAACCGGTAGTATTTTCCCGGGGATGTGCTTTCAAATCGAAAAAGTCTGAATGCGCCAGACCAAACCCAACGAGACCTGAAATAAGAACAAGTGCGAATACACCCACACTCCGTGAGCAGGCTGCCCTTAACTTGTTTTCAACATCTCTTTGTCTTTGTATGTGCTGTACAGAGTTGTTGGAGCTGGAGGAGCTAGTCGTGTGCAAAGTGTTAGTGATGGTATGCCATGGGGGCGAGATTAAAACGGGATGCATCCAAGGTATGGATTTAGATATCGCCTGGATCCGTGATGTTGCCAAGTGTCTGAACATTGTTTTTTTTTGAAAAATGACAGAGAGGAACACACGGCACAAAGTATTCCCTCAGGACACCTTCTGAAGATCGACAACCTTATAAGTTATAATCCTGCCACGTATAATGGCTCGCGAATGTCATGTGGCAATACCACCAGAAATAGCATTTGCATCACATGTGACTTCCATTAGGCGACAACTATGAGGGTCCTCGGAAGCATGATCATAAAACTTATCTATCATCTTGCACGATGGTGGATCCCTTAACTTAGGAGCAAGCTTGGGGAGACTAGTCATCCGTGTGTTGCTTTGTTCATGTTCGGCTTATGCAAGATTCACTTTTAATCCTCAAATTCAACTCAGATGCTTAAGGTACTTGTGACAGTCACTAGCTTTTCATTATATCTATACTGAGCAAGCTACTTACACACGGAAAAAAAACAAATCTCATAACTCCTTTCCCATCCAGATGGCAACTCTGGATTACATTGAAATTCCATCCTGTGCAATTCGTCTCAGGGACTCAGGAGACATAACACCTGCCCATAAAATTATCACAACCCTCCCTCGCCCAGATTCGCCGGAAATTGGTAGATATAGTCGACATCAAGCCTCTGCGTCTTCGACGTTCACAACACCAATGAATTTTATTCCACAAATCATCATGGGGTCAATACCGACTGTGCCTATGTCAGGCCCCGCTCCGGAAACACCTTCAATGAACCAACGAAAGAAGATTGATCCAGAGAAAGTGACGCTACTCTCCTCCAAGGACTCGCTGTCGCTGCCAATTATGACAAACAACTTTAAGAGGTTCGTTGCGAACGTCGGACCAGTGTTCTGGATGCAGGACCGTATAGAAGAGATTATGTTCTGGAAGCGAGGATGGAGGAGGACCACTTCGTGGATGGCACTATATACTTTTCTATGTTCGTTGGTGTATTGCTTCATAAGGCACTTATTCGCACTAATGGACTTGTAGGCTACTTCCCCCGGATGATTCTTTTAATGCCTCATGTCATTCTCATCGGCATCATTCTCTCATCGTATCCCTATTCTTCTTCTCCAGATACCTCTGATGCGCCTCCGGTTCCCACTCAAGCACCCACAGAAGGGACAACTGCATGGCAAGCCAATCTACAAGGGATCCAGAATTTGATGGGTTTTGTAGCAGACATGGTCACTACGCTTCGACCGTATACGTATCATCTATGTCTCACCCCTCAACATGTGTCACCATCCACGCCAAACATTTCTGTATCTGCTTCACTGGCCACCCGGTCCTCTTATACTCCACATATCTTGACTTTGCTTGTGGTCACCTTTTTCCCGCTTCTCATCATGATTCACCTCCCTGCCTTCCCAATACGCGAAGTTGCCCTCTTCGCTGGTTTGTTCCCATTTTTTATCACACATCCTGCAACTGCAGTCATTGCTTCTTCTCTCCTTCGATATTTCAAGCACAAGATTCCACTTTTGGTCGATAAATACGAGTCGCTTTTCGTCCGAATCAATCCATCAATACCGAAATGGGTAAAAATGCCTGTGCATACGTCGATAGAGCGGCTCATCGACAACGATAGATTACCAAGTGAAATCTGGCGCGCTGAGACGCGAGAGGTCGAGTTATTCGAGAATGAACGATACGAGGGTCCTGTTCCCAGCATTGGAACAACAGGTCAGAAATGGAGTAAAGGAAACTTGAGACCTGGAGAACGACGTCCTTGGTCTCGGGGGCGCGATGGTTGGACGGGAATTGGTCCTGAAGATGAAATTAGGTCTGTTCACTCTCCCTTCTCCCCATTCTTATCCAGATCTGATAACCACTTTCTATTTCGTTCTGTTTATGGAAAATTGTTGCTGATGGATAGTATATACAGCAGCAACCTCACCTTTTCACTTTCTCCAAATTGGCGATTTATTCACACCGAAGACTGGCGTAGGGATTTGACCGGTGAATGGGCGGAGTGCGGAGGTGCAGATCAGGATGGTTGGGTGTACAGCAACGATGCATGGGTAGGGCCGAAACCGAGACCGTATACTGCAGGAGGTGGGAGTGTGACCAGGAGAAGGAGATGGATAAGGAGAATATGGTTCGATGGAGGGAATAAATGATGTGTAAAGTAGGCGTGAACTCATGCTCGCGTTCATAAATTTATCATTGTAATATAACCAGGGTGATGTATTTGTCCTTTGATAAAAAGACAATTCGAATCTTAGCAAGTAGGGGTTCAATTCTGAGCATATCGTCTGTCCCTCAAATTTGGTTCGTCTCTACGAAAATAAAGACCAGATGATATTGAGTGCCTTGGTACCATCCAACATCACCCAGGATTTTGTTTACAACCAGATGGATTTTTTTCTTGCGGATCTTCACCGTTGACTTCAACTTATGCAGCACCCCGCTTATCACTGCGTCCCAGTCATTTCCAGGGATTTTGGCCTTCAAATTTTGAGAGCGCTTCGATATATATCACGTCCTCGTCCACTTCAAAAAGATGCCAGTGATAATTGTGAGTCTTCATGTATCTAAAACAATCCTTTCGACCGGAACACTCAGAGGAGGCTTTTCAGGTCGCTCTTCCACTTTAAGGAGCATGATACGACTTTAGATCACTATATTGCTCTGTCCATTGGATTCATTGCAAAGAGACTCATGGTGTAATAGTAACAGACTCCTTTCCTGATGAACTGGGGGAAAAGGTTGCATAAGCATGATCCGTTAACTAGAACTATATGAGACACTAGACACTAGACACTATTGTTCATATTCAGCAGAGTAGATGTACAAAACATCGACATGGTCATAACTTTTTTTACATCATTTTGGATTCTGATGATTAGATCAATTTGAGGTAGTTGGAAGGGGCGACTGCGCAAGGCAACCTACTCAGCACAGGACATTAGTCATAAGTAAATTTACTACTCACTTCCTTTTGTCCCATCGGATTTGATTGCCTCCCACCATTTACCTGAACTGTCTAGTATTTCCAGTGTCTCTCCCTTTACCAGGGTCAGCTCGTAGGTATCACTAGGTGAGGCCTTGTCTGGTAAGGAATCAATTATCTTCAACCAAAAGCTCATGTCAATTCACCATAAGCTACTTACAATCAAATAGTGCCTGGGCCAGAGGCAGTGGTTGCGGGGGAACTGGTGTGGCATCGGTCACAGTACGAGCCGTACTATTTGGCCTGCTGGTGTCCAAGTTTGACCCCGAAGTGGGTCGCGTTCCCTCACTCGCGGAGGTGACAGGAGCCAATGCCGAGGTGTCTGCACCGATGCTAGCGACAGAGCGGTTGGGAATCGGTGGAATGTCCCTCGTTGAATCTCCAACAGGAGTATGTGGTGGGACACCCTGGGATCTTCTTCTATGACTCTCAGTATCACCCGCTACGCCACTATGAGATCTAGACCCGAGATTGCTCCCACCGAAGCTTCTTGGAGCCGCTGGTGGTTGACCCGGTGGCATGCCATCAGTCGCGTATTTGGACTGCGGGAATGCTTCTAGAGGTGTGCCAACGTTGGCAACACCTCGGTCGGGAGGTTTTGTGCGGCCGTTGGTGGCGACGAAACGATATACAAAGGAGGACGGTTCAGAGGAGAGGATAAGTATCCAAAAGACATCAACGATGCAGGTGATCAGCCACCCGGCAGAGAGTGCTTGCTGTGCAGATGTATGGTCGAAAACATTGAGGTGGACACCCTGTGCACCGTACGACGATGCTAATGCTGCGAATATGGAGAGGGCGATTCCGTACTGGAAGAGGGTATCATTAAGCCAAGAGACAACTAGGCCTAGGATGACACCGAGTTGCAGCACAATGCCGAACCAGAGGGTTCCAACAGTATTATTACCAACTAAGTGAAAGGATGAGTGAGTCACCAAGGATGGTTACCAGGATCTCACTCTGAGCAGTTACAACGGCTTGAGAAATCAGAGAAATTATCCATCCAACCTGATGAAAAACGATGTGTGAGCACACATACGGGAATCTCACTATGCAGAATGGCACCCACAACAGAAAGAAAGAGTGTTGTTAGGAAGATGTAACTGTTGCCTAATGATCTTGAATAATCTATTGAGTGATATGTTGCAGGTCCGCTTTCATCCATTTTGGCACAAAACCGGGTGGTCAGATGAAGGGATTACCCCAAGCAATATTCAAGTGAAAAAGGGAGACTGAGTACCAGCAGACGAAGGAAATGGAGCGGAACAAAGGAGCTAAGACTCGGTATTTCCATCTCTGGTACCAAATACGCAGGAAGAATAGGTTGTTATTTTCCCACAGTTTTGGGCTGTTCGGTTCAAAGACTGACCTTTATCGGGACTCGTATTGAATACATTGACTTCAATCTATCTGAGGTCCAGATTACAATGAAGTCCATTCGTCGTCATACTGTCAAGAAATTGCCTTGACAACAGTCATATTTTTTACACCAGACAGAAATTGACTCCACATCCTAATTTTGATGTAATTTTGACTTAGCCACTTCATCACTCTTCTGCTTGACATAGACTTCCGATGATGAACCATCCCCTGACTTCTCAGCATCAATATTCCGCACAGGACCTTGGAACCAATGAACTCCCCCGTATTTCGGGAAATAGAACCAGACCACAGAGAGAGTCAACACCCCACCAACTACAACCACTGTGTAATTCATGTCCGCAGCACTGGTAGATGGAGTCGTAGGAAAGAGTGTGATAACGATGGCGAGAGTCATAAATAGCACAGATGAGATAGCAACAGGAAGGCTCTATGAAAGGAGTAGGCCAAATTGCATCAAAGTTCGAGAGGAAGACAGTACGTACAAATGTTCCCAGATTAAAAGGCCCAGGTTGAAACTCATTTCCTCCTGTGTAACGAGCAACCACTGGAATCATATAAGCAATATACGTTGCCGTAATGGGCACGGAGAAGACGGCGTTAACAGCTTGCTTTCCGGCAAAAACAAGGAGGCCCAGAAGCAAGGCCCCTATCGCATCGAACAAGATCACATTGACTGGTGCTCCTGTTGATGAGTTTATTTGATAAAGCCATTTGGAGAAGGGAAGAGCTCGAGAGATGTCAGATAGCAGTTTTCTACAGGTTACAGCCGAGCATACCTCCGTCCCGGCTGAATGCGAAGGTCTGCCTACTTGCCGCCAAAAGCTTAAGAAGTGCTCAAAAAAAGGGAACTTTCAAACTAGGCCTATTGATACTTTACCATGTTCGAGCCCATGAAATATCTATATTCGGTCCCGATGAGCAGATGCACCCCTCAAAAGTTCGACAAAACCAGACATACTGAGCAAGCACTACCAAAACCCACATACCTAACGCACCTTTTCGCCCGAGGCTGTTCAATAAAATATAAGCCATAGGCTGGTTACTATTCTTCAAGGCTTCTATATCCGCTCCCATACAAAATGCAAGCGTCACATTGATAGCTGTTAGGAATCAGCAGGTCGCTCGTCAAACTATCAATATCAACATACCAAATCCGAGAATTCCTGCAACTGTTGCGGCTCCAACGATAGCCCAGGGAACTGCCGTTGCGGCATTGGAAGCCTCTTCGCTGATATGTACACTGGAGTCAAATCCACCTGAATTAAATTAATAGATGTTGAATGAAGATAGGGACTGGATTACCGATAGTCCATAAAGGGGCGAGTAAACTGAGAATGAAAGCGAACCCACTCGGCCAACCCATTACTGAAAAGAAATAGAAATCAGGGGGACAAAGTGGGTAGTATTCAACACATACAATTGGTGAATTCCCAGAGAGCGAATCGAGCACTGTTCTTCAGCTCTCTTGGTGTGGCAATGGGCAGTGCAACGATAATCAAAATGCAAAACCTGACTCACTTGGGTTTAATGTTTCGAGAGAACGAAAAATCACATACAGGATATTGAATACGATGAGAATATTTTGCAGTCGTGCAAGAAGCCGTGTTCCAAGGCAACATGCAAAGACGTGAGTGATCACGATGGCCGCATATATACCACTGCAAATAAGTGACTGATAAGTTCTAAGGCAATCAATGAAAGCACATCTTGTACAATAGCCTGCCTTCAGTCTCATGTATGGCATTGTTAGTGCCTATAGTTACGGCTGTCATCACCTGGACGGCTGCACCCCAGTCAATGGAAGCAAATCCGGCGATGGTGCCAATCGTATTCGCGTCTACGCTGTTTAAGTTGTAAAAAAACAGATTCAATTTGCATTTCTTACATCCAACGACCCAACAGAGAAAGTTTCGCCATTTGCTCGGTGCATACATATAGGTCCAGAAATAGAGCTTTGGAGAGGGGATGAGTGATGAATACGAAAGATCGTACATCAGGGGGGCGTACTCCTCCAGATGTTGGTGCCGCAGATCCAAGCTCTGCTATCGACAGAGCCACAATCAGGATGAATGAACTCGCCACTAACCACTGCTGTGCCATAAACCTACATATTCTGAAGTTCCGTAGACTTGACTTACCCCCCAGACCATCGCGGGTCCTCCACCATTTGGTATTGAAAAAAACAAGACAGAAGCAATGGAAGGCACTAGTCCATTAATCGAGAATACAATCCCAAAGACCTAGACAGTGTCCCTGTCAGATTTTGCGTAGAAAAGTTGCAACAAAGGTCATCCACCTCAAAAGGCGTAGATTCTCTCCTAAATTCCTGCTTATAGCCGAGTTGTGCTAACAGGGCTTCATCTGCCTTACGGGTGGCAAGTTGGTGTGCATCGCTCATATTAGAAAGGAGGAGGAAGAACAATAGGCAAGACTTGATCAGTTTCTTGATAACAAGTGAATACCTCAGCAAATGCGAGAGATTCCGGGTCATGCGTGTGATTAATTTCGGCTTCCCGGCCTCCAAGAAGACAATCATCTTATTCAACTTTCTCATACTAGAAGAGAAAATTACCATTGACCTCCCGCTGGAATCTGGAGCTTGAAGCTTTTGACCTTGCGTTTGTGACGTATGATGAAACTCAGTGCCAGTAGAGCCAGAATATGAGACTTTGGGGCGGTTTGAATTGATTTCTTTTTTCGGACTTGCCAGGCGCGGATAGAGAAGCTTGTTTATACATAGATCCAGTTCTGTATGAGTCTAAAAGCCAGGATGCAAACATTCAAACAAGCAAAGTAACAGTAGGATAGGCACAGAGATAAGGTCATTGATCCGTCTTATCAAGGGGTCGTGCTGCACTTGGTATGTCGGGCCTGATAGATCGTAGCGGTGGTCGGAGGTACGTTTGTTTGTTGATACAAAAACTTATCCTAAACCACTCCGATCACTTTCCAAATATAATATCCAGTAAAAGACACGCGACAGCCAATAAAGGAGGTCAAAATTTACTTGAACAATTGTAATTTACATTTATGAATATCGAAAGTAGTGTGCCTAATTACAACCATCGCTACTATATCATACATGTTGCGTGAAACGGAAAGGAAACACAAAATAAGACTACCAATTCGCAAAAGCCAAAAATCAGGAAATCACTTCAACACTCACTGCATAGCCCCAATGCTTCTCCAATACGCTACATACTCTTCCAGATGCCTCCGATCAATACTCGTACTCTTCACCAATGTAGGAGAATCTAACTTGGTTTCTGCCGTTCTCAGAATCACACGTCCACTCGACATCCTAACAAAGTCGTTCTCCAAAAAGTTGATCACCCTGTATGCTGGGCTTTTCCCCTCCCCTGTACTTTTCACTTTCTGTAGCCACTGGCTAAATGGTACCTTTGGTACTCCTCCAAGAATATGTGCCAAATTATCGATGAGACCTTCCCAAGATTGACGTGAAGGGTTTTCCATGTGATACACTGGTCGGAAAGTCTTAGAGAAGAGCATCTCGGTGATAGCGTCTCCAGCTCTGTTAACAGGAATCCACGATAACGAGCCGGTCAATGCAGGAACGACCTTGAGTTCTGCGGAAGAGTGAACGAGAAGAGGGAAATGCTCGCTCTCATTCCAAGTGCCCGATCCTTCCGGTCCGGTCATCTGACCAATCCTCACACTCGAGGCCTTCACAAGTGCATCGTCTTGACCATAAAGTTCAGCAGCCGCCTTCCCCACCTGTTCACACACCCATTTAGCCTCGGGGTAACCGAACTCGGCAGTATTCAGTGCATCAAGGTACGTTTCAGGAACTTCGAGAGGCCCTTCTGGGCTCAGGATAGGAAAACGGCCGACAACAGCGATGGAGGATGAGAACAGTACACGTGTAGGTTCAGCAGAAGCAGGGCGTGTACCGGAGCTCTGGATAGAGAGACGGAAGAAGTTGGCAAGGGCTTTGATGTGTGGTTCGAAAGAGACAACGTTACGGTTGAAGTTGACGGGCCAGGCATTATGGATGATGTGCGTGATACCAATAAGCTAGAGAGTAAGAGTTATATGAAACTCGGATTCTCATTTTTCAGCAACGTACCTCATTGTATTTGACTTCACCAAGACCCAAGTCGAGCTTACTAGGCTCAGACTCGAGGACTTCAACTTTAGTCCAATACTCGTCATCTAACTCGATGCCTCTTTTCTTCATCAAAGTTTTCTGCCTTTCGCGTACGTCAACCCCAGGTATGGCTCGATTTAGGCAATAAAGCTTTTTGACGCTCGGGTCTCTAGCTATACGTGCAAGGAGGAAGCATCCCAAGCTTCCGGTTGAGCCAGTCAGAAGTACCACTTTTCCATCATCATATTCATCTGCCAATATCATCCTCCTCTTCTCACGAGCCTCCGCAGCAATGTCGGCATAACCCATTAGTTCCTCGCGATATTTTTCGACTAGTTCCTCCATAGCTTTCAACCTCTTTATCTCTTTTGTCTTGTCGTTGGTATTGTGGTCTCCTTCCATAATTTTCTTAACAGCATTATAGAGCTTGAGGGTTGAGGAGTTTTCAAAGATGAAGTCCGAGTCGAGTTCGGTGGCAGAGCAGGGAAGGCCCTTGGTGACTTTCAGGCCGTTGAGAATAGCACGACGGAGGCGGGTGGCTTGAAGACTATCCATTCCAATTTCGAAGAAGTCCACATCATCGTCAGAACTAGCAGCAGCTTGATTGACATTCTTGATTTGACTGCGAATGGCGGTGAGGAGAGCTTTACCATTGTCGACAGAAGGAAAAGGGAGGGGTGTGGCATTAAGCATGTCCGCATGCTCATAAGCTTCCTTAATCTCCCTATCAAACAGAGCCCAGCTGGCTTTTCTGATAAAACTACCCTTGTCGGAGCGCAGAAGATGACGGTCATCGTCCTGTTGAGTGAAAATCAACATCTCGCGGTTGACCTTTCCATGGTGATCCATGAAGGAGTTGCCTTTTTCGAGAAAAGGGTCAATGGAGGTACGAAGAACTTCAACTGAATCAGGATTTTTCACATCCCAGGGGGAAGAAGCCTTGAGTTCAATAACAAGACCAAGCGATGCTTGACCTTCGCCGAAAGCAAGAACATCCTTGACGTCAGGATGTTCGGCAACGGCTTGTTCCATGATTATAGGGCGGATCTTCTCGCCAGTAGCGAGAACGATGAGATCGTCTGACCGACCCAAGATCTTGACATATTTGGCATTCTGTGGGTGTGCTTCCAGCAGATCCTGTACCGTGAAGTCATCACTCCATCCGGGTGCACGACCGATTAAGCGGTATGTATTGCTCCCATCTTCCATCGGGACAAATCGAAGGCCTATATCGGTACGAGGCATGAGATAATGCCAGTCATACCCGCGCGGGATGCGCTGTATAGGAGCAATGGCACCTATCTCAGTAACACCTAAATGGAGGCTAGTTTAATAGGCGGAAATCCAGATATGATCCAGCTGCTTACCCCAGTGGTTAAGAAGGTTGACTCCGTTCGCAACAAGTTCTGCACCGACATTCTCCTTCATGGCAGCCCCTCCAATTGCAACTATCTCCAACTCCTGAAGAGCTTCCAAACCAGTCTTTCCGGGAATTCTGAGGATATCTTCAAGGATAGAAGGAACCGAAAGGAGGTAACGGGCCCCAGAGGATTTGAGCATTGCAAGAGTAGACTTCCCTGTAGGGATGACAGAAGCGGGAGGGAGAATAAATGGGAGACCAATGGAGAGTGAAAGTGTCGGAGCCAAGAGACCGAATCCCTGAAAAGCAACGTCAGAGTTAGTATTACAGATCGAACACACTAATGCGTACGTGATACAGCGGAAGGGTCGAAACTTGGTATCGGAATGGTTCATTCTGCTCGGGAAGCCGGTGACATGCGGCGTAGATAAGGGGATATGTTTGCGAGTGGGAGATGGGTTTTGGAAGACCAGTGGTACCTGAAGAGTGCATGATAAAAGCACCTAGATCTTCACGGACAAAGACAGGGTATCTTGGAGGAGTAGGGTATCCGGCGAGGTCACCCGTTGGATAGAGGAAATCCTCATAGGTGAGTGAATTGACAATGTGAGGGAGAACAAAATTCTCGGGTCTTTGTTTCTCGTAAATTTCGATGGTGTCCTTGACAGAGTGAGATACTTGACCCGATATAAGGAGAGTACTAGGGTTCGTCTTCTTCAGAAGATGAAGAATAGCCACAGGGGTCAGTCGGGCGGAGATAATGAGAACCTACAGTAGAATAGTGAGAAAGGTAGACGGGACGAGGTGAATAAATTTACCGGAGTCCCAATTCTCAACAAAGCGCAGATATACATGAAGAGGGTGATATCACTTCCAAGAAGCAAAGCAACTGGAGGGACTGTAACCTCTCGTTCAGTGCGGCCAGTCGTGGCACCGACATTGACGAGCCAAGCAGAAACTCGTTCGATGGCAGTGGCCAATTCAGAGAATGTGATGAAGCATGGATTTGGGTCGTTGGCCCGGAGCTGCTGACCAAAAATGTGGTCAGGGTTATGCCTCGCCACAAATTCCACGAGATCAGGGAGGGTATCAACGCCACCTTCACGGTCGCCACCGTAGCCGAGGTTGAGGTAAGGTCTCACAAAGGTACTTCCAGAAAGAACAGGAGACATTCCAAGAAATCTATGAGGCTACCTGGACCCATTGTGCTCTTTATAAACAGGCTCTCTTGGTTGTTGACGTGAACGATAGAACGTAAGCACTCTGGGAACATCCGTAAATATATATTTAGTAATCTCGTCTCAATCTCGTCTCCAACCCACACCCTAAGCCACTAGATGATCCGAAACACCGTTTGCCCAGCCGAGAATCTCGTTCAAATAAACCGGCGCACAGGTTGTCTGGTTGGGGTGATAACTCTTGGTACCACTCCTGTATCACTATCAAAGATGTGCTCGGAGCAGAGCAAATGACAGTTCCGACTTCTGATGTGAGCCACTCAAAAAAACCCACATCATTCATTGCAGTACTCATTGCTGTGTATTCATTTTCGTTGTTATCACGTCCAGCCGCTTTGCGGCCGTGTTTGATTTGAAACGCAGGCATTTGCTCTGTCAGAGTTATGTACACGTCTTGCTTTTTCTCATGATCTCTATCGATGGATATAGGAACCCCTAATCTTTAGCGAAGAAGAAAAAAACTAAAACAAGTTTACTGTAGTCGGAAATCAGGTTACTCGCCCGAATGCCAAAGAAACTTTCCCAATGTCTTCCAGAAGACATCCCGTTCATGTGCATCCAAACTCATCTTATTTACTTTCTCGGCAATCTTCCTTGTTTCAAACGAATATCCTAGTGGTCAGATTTCTTAGCCCCGTTTTCAAGAACATGCATCAACCGCTTTCAGAATGTCTCTTCGCCCCTCTAACAGCAGATGATGGTTCTTTCCTACTGAGTTGAACAGTTTGATGGTCTTTTTGTTGAACAGCTAAACTGATCCATTCCACTTGAGGCACAAGCCATTCATATATTTTAGGAACATTTTTCTTGGCTCTAACATAGCTGTCGTTCGAACATACCAACAATCAAAGTTTTTTGTTTGTTTTTCTCATGCAATGTGTAACCTGATAAGGATGCATGGTCACTGAACACATCGGCAGTATACAAGCGACGAAATGTAACCTGATCATTCGCTGATCATTAATTGATAACTTTTGTAATGACTTCTGATTTGGGGTGATTTTAATCATCATTGCTACACATGAAAAAATATCAGCGCCTGTCGGCTACGTCTAGATCTTCGCCGCTGTAAATGTTGGCCCAGATGCCTCCAATTTAATACGAGAGTCAGACCTAGTACTTTATGGATGTATCTCCCCTTCACAAGAGAGACAAAAATCAGACGATCCTATAAGTCGGGATAGATTGTTATCCAATATATCATCAACATCCTCAGCAAATCAACCTCAAACCAGTAAAGGTATGAGCGCATCGGGCTATATAAAATATAACCCTCAAAAAAGCAAATGCGAGTCATACACCGCAGCAGCACACGGCCATAGACTCACTAGCATGTCGACCACCATCATCAAGATACCAGACCGAATTCCACTTCATACCGGCAAGACAGCTTGTGATGCTACCTCTGCTCGTTGCCATCATTTGGACTCACACCCGAGTCCGTACCTCCGCCACTCTCCGTCTTTTCAGAAGTCGGTGTTGGGGGCCCAGGGGCATCAAACTGCGAGTAGGCCGGGGGCAACAATGAGGACAAGTCCGAACTCGACATTTTTGATTCCCGAGAAGCAGATGTCCGTGGATTGTTCTCTGCTGTTAACCGTTCATCAGCAAATCTTACACTGCGTGACGGTGAAGCTTCTCGCGTTGGGGGGATCGATGCCTGTAACTTAATGTTTTTCAATCGTTGGTTGACTGCTGTTGACTCTGATGTTTGAAGTCTTGATTGATTAACATGAGGAACAAGAGATCGAGAGTGTATGTTGGAGGAAAAGACACTTGGCTCTTGAACACGTCCTCGATGAACTCCATGTTCTTCGTTACCGACGATGGTGTCACGAGCTGCGGAAAAGTTGCTACCCGTAAATGTTCGACGAGGGGATACTAGATGGCGACTTTTTCGCCCTCCGGTCCCAGACGCTCTTTGGCGCTTCTTTCCCTCTTTCACATTTCTAGGCGGCTCTACACGCCCCACGAAGCTACTCGGACCAGCGACAGGTTGTTGATCGCTGTCACTGGTGTCTGATGCCCAACCCTCGTCATCATCTTCAGAGGGCTTGAAGAGAGGAGATTGCGGTGACATCACATCCTTTGGGATATTTGGTGATGATTGAATTCGAGACTCCTCTGCATTTTTTGCTGTTCCAGCAACCTTGAGCAATGTTTCATCAGGGGGATGATGGTCTGAATGCGATGCTGAAGGTGTTTGTTCATCGTCGATTACGGTTACATCCACCTGCCATATAAGATGAAATGAGATCAGACTTGATGCAACAATCGAGCAAACGTACATCCGACCCTGGTCCATTAGGCCTTCGTTCAATGATCCGATGATGGGGTTCAATCCACTCTTGATAGTTTTCTTCACCATCGGGTATCGTCTCCTCCCGGTAGTCATCCCTATTCTTCCCAAGACGCTCACCAAGTTGACTCACTCTCGTCTCGGTACTACCCTCGTCTGTACCCGGAACGTCTACATGTTGATTTTCCATCTCGCCTACACCAATTTCTGTCCGACTGGAATTGTAAGTCTTACGCAACTCTTCTGTGCAGGTAGTCCCCAGAGCACCCTTTTCCATCAAGTCAACATGATCTCTGTTGATGACGATCTGCTCTGGATCTGTGACACGTGTAGTTTGGTTCGTCCAATCTGGAGCCGCTTCAGAAGTTTCTCTTCTTGACCAGGTACGCGACACAGAGTGAACCCGTCGGCCGAGTGAGAAACCAGGAATAGAGAGACCATGGATGAGGGTGGAGCACAAGACCATGAACCCTACAATTGGTTGTATCGTCTGACGAAGGAGTTCGGTTTGTTCATTGAAAGGAACTGCTTCATTGTCGTGTCCAGTATGTAGGATTTCCGCAGCAAGGGTGGAAATAAAAACGGCGCCTGCACGCGAGGAAGGAAAGGAGTCAGCCTCCATTTTGATAAGCGCAGAAAGCGTGTTTACCAACGCCAATGGGGCCAAAATGCCCGATGAACAATGACTCTCGAAAGGTTTTGACGTCCGGGATGAATTTGTATAGCGCAACAAGGATAGGAAGACGCCGCAGGAGAAGGACCAGGATGGCTATAACAATCAACCTCCAGACGCTGATTGTAAGGTCAGCATCTTGGAACCTGTTGAAAGGCATCCATGCTCCGACAAAGACGAAAGCCGCGATGTTGAATAATAAATCGATGACTGAACTGAATACAGATTCTTCAGTTTGTCGGTTGAAGAATCCATCCCACGCAAACGCGGTTCCGCAGGAAAAGGCAGCAAGAAGATCATCGGATCCGAGAATGGAACAGACACCTATCGTCAACATCGCAAGTGAAAGATATTGAGCGACATAGGAGTGACGGTCGATGAGATCGTGACGTTCGCAGAATTGCATAAGATGGCGGAAGGCAAATCCTAAGATACCACCAATAACAATGCCTAAGATAACCTGATCTACATCTCGTCAGCACTCCGAAGGTCCAAATGTTTAGGGGAACTCACAAAGCCATAGGAGTAAGAACCAGTCTCGTATAGCATGCCCCGTGTTCTTGTCGAGTATCAAGTAGAGGGAAATGAATAAAAAAGGATAAGCGGCTCCGTCATTACATCCACTTTCTGCTGCAAGAAGGTGACGAATGTGTAAAGGGACGTGGTTTTCCGCCCATTTACCACCAACGACAGCAGCAGCAAGGATGGGATCGGTGGGCGTCAAACACGCTGCGATAGCAAGGCTCGATAAGAAGTTGAGGCCGGGAATGAAGGCATAGATCAAACCAGCGGAAACAAACCACCCCTATGGCACAAAAGATCAGAGAAGAGAGAAAGAATCGAAACAACACCATACCCATGTCATGACTGGAAATAGCAAGAAGAACAGACTTTTCCAATGCCGTCTCATGTAGGCTTTGGGCAATTCAACCCCGATGGCAAATACCCCAATGGCAAGAACAACGCGAGTGAATTCAAGGGTTATGGCGTTTACAGTTCCGGAGGAACCATCTCCCCAGGAACGTGGATCAAAGATATTTGCACAATAAGGACCTAGAAAACCGTTAGCTATTGTGTGGAGTGGAATAGGAAGACAGGGAGTGACGCACCTATGATTACACCGAAAAGAAATGCCCAGCATGCTTCACCAATATAGAGCTAGAATAATGAGCTTCACTGACTCAGGATGAACTAAGTCACTTACTCGTTCTCGTAGGAGAAGCGAGAACATGCCAAACTATAAAGGGTATAATAAACAAACGACCATGCTCGATAGAACTTACGACTCACCACTACAATGAAACCACCGAGGCATGCATAAATAATATGCGTTATCGTCACCTCAAACTTCAGGGACAAGATGAGGGTAAGAATGGATTGGAGAGAATAAAAACTCACTGGATGGAAATTCATGTTTTTATCGGTAAGGCTGACCGACACCCCTCCCGTTGTAAAAGAAGGAAAAGATTTGAAAATTTGGTAGAATAAAACCTCTAACAATACAAGTGCACTCAGAATAATGAGTGGCAGAAGAATGGGAAGTTTTGGAGTCGTTGAGGCTAAGGTCTTGGTCCCCGATTGTTTATATAAGAACATTATTAAGAGCTGTGAACACGTGCTTCGAAGTCACAGCCTCTCTGCACGTTAACTCTCTTCGTTTTGATCTTGTGCACTTCATTGCTGTTGGATCCGAGCATTTGTCGGCAGAAAGTATACCCTCAGTTTTGCTTATCATGGAACAAGTCATGCCTTAAACTACGGGGATGCTGTATCGAACACTCATCTTCTGTTGGCACTACCTGATAGAGAAGTTGACAAGCATCGCAATGTTCAGCATTACCAGCCCGATAAGGAGGTACTCTCACATCCTTGGAATGGTTCTTGAAAAGGTATAGCTTGTTCACTCTGGAGTATTCAAATGTATTTACATATGCTAGTCAATTTGCTGGCTTGGCAGCAATAAAGTTGGATTACCTCGTGTTAGGTCGACGGACATCAGTTCTCTACCGTGTCAATATAACGTCCTTCTTCCACCTATTTACACGTCACTACGTGAGCAGTGCCCAAGCATGACCCCCAAGGTCCGAGGTCCATGCCAAGATCAGCCGCATCATGTATATGTCTGCCACACGACTACTGTCTTTTGGCTTCAATCAGGTTACATCTTCGCCAGTCTTATTTTTTTAGACCTAGATGTCACGCAAACTCTAGGTGACAGCTCGTGCTTGATTGCCTGCTTTTTCTGCTGCTCTGGGGTTGACAGCACGGAGGTAGCACATCTCTGATGTCTTACCTCTGATACACCTTGGCTTTAAATATCTTCCTGATGAATCTGGGGACCTTATTCTTCGATCATACAGTATATTTCGGGGGGCGTACATTGCAACAAGGCCAGCGTGTCATCAGGGTGACGGTCTATCAACTTTCATCATAGGACTTTCAGTGCTCGGTTGAAAGGACTCTCCTCAAAGTCGACCTTTTTGGCTTTGACTCATCCAGAGTAGAGAGAACTCCGTCAGCTGTTTCTACTGATCAAAAGGTGTTAGGTTGTTCAACGTAAGCTTCCCTGTCATGTGTTGCACACTTGAAGATATTAATGACTTCGTTCTCGTATCCCTGAATTGTCCGGTGAAATATAATAGACAGTTCTTGGTATTGTCTGCCGATTATCACCATTAATATTTGCAGCCAGGCATATATATCGGTAGCGAGGCATTATCAACACCCATCAGCCTATAAGCATAAGCGTGAGTTTGCCGTTCATCCAGGACCAACTAAGTGATGATCATGACTATGTTTTCGTGGAGCTAGGGGTAGAGCCTAGCGAATAACAGATGATCGTGCGACATTCCGGCTCATCTCTTTATTTTCATCCTGGTGTATGATAAGAAAGGGAATAGCCCCGTGGTCACTTGTGTCAGATGCACTAGACGAAAATGCGATGGGACTAGAAGATGAAGTGCCTAATGGATATGTCAAACAAACTGTGTTCCAGATCTTCGGATGTAACGTCCAGCAATCATCTAGAGTATCAATAAAATCACTCCCGTTCAACTCTATCCGAAACAACTATGGGACTGTGATGACATTTGTTCTGGTTGTGATGTGTAGTACAAAGCCCGGAAGGAAGTCGATTTGGTTCCCGGTCCTGATCAACTCCTGGAATGCGGTGATATGCTAAACTATCGCAAAAAATTCTCCCCTTTGAACCGAGCCCTTTTACGTGCAGTATCAAGTAAAACTTTATCTCTAGGATTGCTTCATGCTACAAGGGAAGATGGTTTAACAGGTTGGACAATACCTGGTATATGATGAGTAGATGGTATTTTCCACAGAATGTAATCTAATTGATGATTATAGTTTTTTTTAATTCAACGATTTATTACACGGGGCTCGGTGGCAGACCGTGGTAGCGCTTGGCTACTTAAATACAGAAATAGGGAATAAAGTAAGATAAGTACAAGATATCAGGGGACGATTGACTGCTAGCTGGGGGCTGCTGAATGCGGCGGAGACAGTGGACTTCTAGGATATGTTGTCTTGGAAGCAGAATGCTCTGGGGTTGAGTTCTAAGAAGGTGAGGTGGGACTTTAAGGTGTTATCTATTAGACGCCATGATTTGTCGTATAGTGGGCAATTGAAAATGATGTGCTCTCGTGTTGTGTTATCACAGGGGCAGTTCCTGGGTTTGTCAGGGAAGAAGCGCTGTCGGTACTCTCCAGTGGGGGCATGGTTAGTGATCATCCGAGTGGCTCGTGCACGTAGAGATGGTGAGTTTTCGAGCCAGGCACCGCCTATTGATGATTATAATTAGCGTCCATTTGGACAATGTCCCATTGAGACAAGAATACATATCTTCAAAAATTGCAGCTGATATAAGTCCCTTCATTTGAATAGAATTCCTTTCATGGAAGATGTCGTCGAATTATTAAAAACCTACCCGAATGCATTTGCATTCAATCCTTTGATGATCCGCTTTAGGTTTAATTTCTTCACGATATTTCTTTGGTATGAGCATTGCTATATAAAGAAAAAAATCACAATTAGGTAATAATAAGGATTATTCACCGATTGACTGGTGCGGTGTTTTCCACAACGGCCCCATTTTAGCTATGCGCAAGCAACTTGATCCTCGTATACCGATTCTCATTAACAATAATGTTCAGAAAAATCATAGGTCTTTCGTTGTTCTTGTTGGCGACAAAGGTCGAGACCAGGTGTGTCAGTCTGTTGGCCTAATTGTAATGAAGCTGACGAAATTTTCGTATCATTCAAGGTTGTAAATTTGCATTACTTGTTATCACAAGCTAGGGTTTCTGCACGACCTTCAGTTCTATGGTGTTATAAGAAGGACCTTGGTTTTACGACGCATCGTAAGAAACGGGAAGCAAAAATAAAACGGGATGTTAAGCGAGGAATTCGAGAGCCAAATGAACAGAATCCGTTCGAGATTTTTGTTACAGTCACCGATATACGATATACGTGCGTTCTTTACTAGTCATTTCCAAGACTTCTTAACACATCTGTGATAGATATTACAAGGAGTCTCATAAAATCCTGGGCAATACCTATGGCATGTGCGTCCTACAAGACTTTGAAGCTATCACACCAAATTTACTGGCGCGGACTATTGAGACAGTGGAGGGTGGTGGTTTGATTGTTTTATTGTTGAAGACCATGACTTCGCTAAAGCAATTGTATAGTATGGCTATGGTAAGTCTTCGCCTCATGCTTTTTCTCTCGATCTGACTCTCGATCAGGATGTCCATGCACGCTATCGCACCACCTCACATGACTCGGTCACTGCCCGTTTCAACGAACGGTTCATTCTCTCTCTTGGATCGTGTGATGACTGCCTAGTGCTCGACGACGAACTCAACGTCCTCCCCATCTCCCGAGGCAAAGATATCCAACCTCTATCCGATACACTGGGAAAAGATCTTCCTTCTGATGACGAATTAAAATCTCTCAAGGAATCCCTCCTCGACATGAAACCTGCAGAAGACCTGGTCAAGCTCACAAAGACTGTTGATCAAGCAAAAGCGATCCTTACCTTCATTGATGCCATAGCAGAAAAAACGTTGTCTTCAACCGTTACTTTAACTGCTGCAAGAGGTAGAGGGAAATCTGCTGCACTTGGATTGGCAATGGCCGCTGCATTGGTACATGGCTATTCAAATATCTTCGTGACGAGTCCTAGTCCAGAGAACCTGAAGACATTGTTCGAGTTTGTGTTCAGAGGAATGGATGCGCTGGGGTATGAGGAGCATTTGGATTACGATATTGTGCAGAGTACGAATCCGGAATTTAATAAGGCGATTGTGAGAGTGAATGTGTTCAAGGATCATAGGCAGACCATCCAGGTTGGCTTTTTCTTTCGCAACTACGTGTAGCTTTGCCGATTTATCATGATTCTATAGTACATTCAACCCCAAGATGCACACGTACTTGGTCAGGCGGAGCTTGTTGTCATCGACGAAGCAGCTGCCATTCCTCTTCCACTTGTTCGTAGCCTTATTGGCCCATACCTCGTATTCATGTCCTCCACCATCGATGGCTACGAAGGCACAGGTCGTTCACTCTCTCTGAAGCTAATCCAACAACTACGCGAGAGCACTAACTCGTCCTTCTCGAAACACCTTTCTAAAGATGACGACCCATCCATGACCACCTCTACGTCGAAAAAAAGTTTAACTAAAGCCCCACCCAAAGTGCGTACACTACGCGAACTTCAACTTACCATCCCCATCCGATACGCTACCAACGATAAGATTGAAAAATGGCTGAATGGGCTGCTCTGTCTTGATGCGACGATCATACCCAAGTCGATTGGCTCTGGATGTCCACATCCCTCGCAGTGCGAATTGTACTATGTCAGCCGAGATACGTTATTTTCATATCACCCTGCATCTGAACTATTTCTACAACGAATGATGGCCCTTTACGTTGCATCACATTACAAAAATCAGCCAAACGATCTTCAACTTATGTCGGATGCACCGGCACATCATCTCTTTGTTCTCCTGCCGCCCTTGAAAGATGACGAGACGACATTACCAGAACCACTGGTTGTATTGCAGGTTGCATTAGAAGGGAATATCAGTCGGAGTGTGATTCTGGAGGGTCTTGGTAGAGGATTGAGAGCAGGAGGGGATATGATACCGTGGCTGATTTCACAACAATTCCAGGAGACGAGGTTTGGGATGTTGAGTGGTGCCAGAGTGGTGAGGATTGCTTGCCATCCGGATTATGCAAGTGTAAGTGCTCTCTTGCCAAATGGTTTTATTGTACTGACGATGTTGTACAGATGGGTTATGGTTCGAGAGCACTACAAGCTCTGAATTCTTTCTATAGTGGAGAGTATTTCAACCTAGATGAATCAAATAAACCAGAATTTTCATATCCCGATGCCGCTGCTATCGATCCAGTGAGTTGATTGTTTCTCGGACCCATGATCTGACTGATACAATCGGTACTTTGTGAGTAGTCGGCAACATTGCTCACTGAAAAACCAACTGTTCGCTCTGCTCATTCCATGTCCCCGCTTCTGCAACGATTGACGGAAAGGAAACCCGAAAACCTGGACTACTTGGGCGTTTCGTACGGGTTAACACCACAATTGCTTCGGTTAGTAAAAATGGTACCACTCTTCTGAGTTCCAAAAACAAGGTCACTGACGTTCCCTCACTCACAGGTTCTGGAAACGTGCAGGCTATATTCCATTGTATCTACGTCAAACACAGAGTGAGCTTACAGGGGAGCACACGTGTGTCATGGTGAGGGGGTTAAATACTTCGACCGAGAGTGAGTTGGACTGGTTGTTCGAGTTTGCGCAGGGTATGGCATTCTTATGATGAACGAGGAAGCTTGTATGTTGATAAAGTCACTTGAACAGATTTCCGTCGGCGATTCTTGACGTTACTGTCGTACAAGTTCAGAGAGTTTGGTAGCGTGACTGCATTGAGTGTACTAGAAGCTGCAAATGCGGGTGTGAAAGAAAAAGGAGAAAGCAGGCCCAAACGTGTGTTGAAACTGCTTGTTGTTGCTTTTCACATCATAATCCTGATGAATACAGGCATATTACGTCCACAAGAATTGTCATACCTAATTACGCCATTTGACCTGAAAAGACTTGAACAATATGCAAACAACATGTTGGACTACCGTGTAATCCTAGATCTGCTACCTATTCTCGCCGACTTATACTTCCAACAACGTTTATGCGCGAGCGAAGAAGGCGAAGAAGACGTTCGGTTCACGGGGCTGCAAAGTGCGATGCTTTTGGCTGTTGGATTGCAGAGAAAAACTATTGAGGAAGTTGAAGTACGCCACCGTCCATCCTATCAGCCCAGCTGTCTTTCAAGCGTATATGCTAATGTTACACTTGTTGCTCGCGTGCTAGGCGGAACTGTCGTTACCAGTATCGCAAGCTTTGGCATTATTTGTGAAAGTGATCAAGAAGATGAGCAAAAAACTGGTTGACATTCAAAAGGCTGGAATTAGTGCGAGTATACCTGACAAATCGAGTGAATCACGCGATGAATCACGCGTTGATGGCGGCGCAGATGTCAGTGGTGAGGATAACAGAAATGCCCGGGTTCCTGGTCAAGTCAGACATGAGACAGAGTGGAAGTCAACTGTGGCGTTGTTGGAGGATGAATTGAATGATGCTGGCAACGAGGCTACGCGAGCGTTGAAGGAGAAGCAGCGTGAGATGATCGATGCTCTGGATTTACGCAAGTGAGTACTTTGAATACTTTTACGGATCATCCTTCCCTTGCTTCTGGCTCCTGATCAAATGTAGGTACGCGATCAACGATAACGTGGATTGGGTAGGTGCTGAGGCGCAAGTTAATGCAACTCGTGCAGGTCCTGGCCGGTCGACGATCGTCAGTCTCAAGATGGGCGTTGAGGCCGGAAAAAAGAGAAAGACTGACGGAGATGGCGGAAATGCTGCCAAAGGAGGAAGAAAGAACAGAAGGAAGCTGAAACGGTAGTTTCGAGTAGTTGTAGTTATGGTGGCTGGCAAAGACATCCTCAGCTTTCCAAAACTGGAAATATTTCATACTGTGAGGAGCAAACGGAGCTGACGGTACGGTAGAATATAAATAAATATCATTCCATAACAGCCTGGGGATATCCTGAAATCGCATGGGGTTTTATCAATTACATTGAGGTCCGGCTATAATAAAACACATTCATTCCTTAGGTCTTTTGTGTCCCCCTTTTATCCCCCCACACACACTCCGCATAACATACTATAGTATAATATCGCTCTTTTGAAACGGGGACATAATGGGCATCCCTTACTTTTTGCGAAACCTGATTCCGAAACGAGAGAAGAGGACAGAGGCGAGGCCGTTGCTGGCAGTGTTGGCCGAACTGACCTGGGTACAATGGGCGCAATTCTTTACTGGGTGAGTTGAACAAACTTTTGTAGACTGGATCTTCGGATCCTCATGGATGCTGGATTAATAAAAATCTCTTAGGTGGCTGGCATGGACGTGTGACGCTATCGATTTCTTCTCCGTGTCGTTGAGCGTCTCAAGGCTCGTTGAACAATTTCCTGGCAAGAATGTGCATGACATTGTGCGTATTATCCTTCCAAATCGTCATTGAAACTAAGGGGCTCCCAGACCACGGCAATCACTTTGACCCTCTTACTTCGTTCTGTTGGAGCCGTAAGATGTTCATGGCCTCTCATGCCGTGACCTATATCTGATTTGTTGCACTACTAAGGTTATATTCGGCATCCTCTCCGACCGATACGGCCGAAAATGGCCTCTTGTATTCAACCTCGTCATCATCTCCCTGCTTGAACTCGGGGCTGGTTTCATCAATACCTTCTCGCAGTTCCTCGCAGTTCGCTCCCTCTTCGGTATTGGAATGGGTGGTGTCTGGGGTCTGGCTGCATCTACTGCTCTTGAGAATCTCCCAGTTGAAGCCCGTGGTTTGGCTTCTGGTGTTCTTCAGCAAGGGTATGCTGTAGGTTACCTGCTTGCTGCGTGCATCAATTTGCGTTTGGTACCGGAATCCGGAAAGACATGGCGAACCCTATTCTGGACTGCGAGCGGCATCTCAATGTTCTCCGCCTGCGTGAGAGCTCTAGTACCTGAATCGGCAGTGTTTATTCGCGCCAAAGAGCAGGAGAAGCAAAGGGCCGCAGAAGGTAGAGAGGCCCTTGGGACTTGGACCAAGACGAGGGTATTTTTACATGAAACGAAGGAAATGTTGAAAAAACATTGGCTACTGTGTATATATGCCGTGCTTCTCATGACGGGTGAGTGTGTTCTGCCGTTTCATTTCTTTACTGCTTCTCTGATTCAATATCTCGGCTTCTTGACCCGTCTTCATCTCGTGTGTAGGATTCAATTTCCTGTCACATGGCTCTCAGGTAAGCAGTACTCCACACCATACCCCGTGTCTTGTGGTCTCCATACCCCACACTCTGCATTTGGAGTGGTCTTGGCATCCTTGCCATATCTCGAGATCGGGTCGACTGCCGAATAACGTAATTTACCGCTAATTTTGTACCTTGCGGTATTTTTAGGATTTGTATCCCACGTATCTCCAGACATCCAAAAATTTCTCAGCTGATAATGCAACAATTGCCACTATCATCGGAAATTGTGTAGGTGTCTCGTGACATTCTTAATTATCTTCCTGCTTCCATTAAGGACTTCTTGTGTCCCAAGGGTAAATGGTTGTTCATTCTTGCAAGATCCGATTGGCTTATTCAGGTTCTTCTTGGGACATTCACTGATGATATATTTCTATTAAGGGCGCTATTGCGGGTGGACTGATTGCAGGGTGGGTCAGCCAGTACCTTGGGCGGAGGCTGACTATCGTGTGCGCATATTCTGTTCCCTGGATCTTGTTCGTGCTAACTTTATCTCTCTTCTGCTGGGTATTCTTAGTATCTTTGTTTGTCTCATTGGAGGTGCGCTCTTATTCACAAGATATTGCGGATAGTTGATTTATCTTCAACGATAGCCTTCATTCCATTATGGATACTCCCTACATCGTTCAGTTCTCTCTCTGCCGGCGCTTTTTGCATACAGTTTGGTGTGCAAGGAGCATGGGGTGTCGTACGTGTTTATTTTTGCTTCATATTCTCACATTGATATATCTATTCTCGGTTGCTATAGATCCCGATTCAATTGGCTGAAATGTCACCACCTGCATTCAGAGCTACATTCCCTGGCGTGGCCTATCAAGTTGGGAATGTGGGTATTGTGTTTCTCTCGTTTTGCTTGATCTGATTTCTTCAGATGGTGTCGTCCGCCTCGGCACAAATCGAAGCCACAGGTGGTGAGCAGTTGAGAACGACGATCACTGTGAATGGAGAAGAGAGGAATGTGCCTGATTACGCGACAGTAAGTAATCAACTGGGAGCAATTCTGATGGATTTGACGTCGGTTCTAGGTCCAGGGTATTCTAATAGGAGTAGTTGCTGCATTCGTACTGATCGTAACTATTCTGGGCCCCGAGTGCGTCAATTTGACTTCTTCGCCCACACGTGATTCTCATCTTTTTAGGAACCATGGCTCCCACTTCGAAAAAGCTAAAACCGCATTCGAACAAGGTGGAGGCCGTGGCGAATTGGCGAGTAATAACGAGAGCGACTCTGAAGACCGCGGAGCGAACGATAAGATGACTGAAAGCGTAGATGAGAAAGCCAGTGCTCATCAGCAGCAGAGGGAAGGGGTGTAAACATTTCTGATGCCTCACGGGTAAGATTTATTGTGATCTCAAGCATGCACTTTTGCGGTGGAAATCCGTTGGCTGGAAAATGGACATGCCTAGAGCGGGACGTAGTGAATATCACTCTAAAATCTGCATCTGTATTTATCGTCCACAAAATCTCATATCTTTTCTCGACATCCAGAGTTTCCTTCTTGTTACCGTTCATTTGGGTTTAAGCGCTTCTGCGAGATTTCTAATTATCTATCGATCAAAAATTGAATATTTAGATTTGTTATGATAGGTAATTTCACTTTCCTCTCAGGACATATCGGTATATTATTGCTACTTGCACTTAGGTTTGGATTGGAGGCATAGAGGAGAGTAAATTAAAATATTGTATCAGAAAGTGAGCCCATGTAAGGGGCTGTAATAACCTATCGTCGACAGGTTGAATCATCATGACCTAGACTGCAAAGGAGTCCCGCATAATCAATTGTTGATTCAAAAAAAAAGATGGGTTGAGATAGGGTTTGCGAGAGGTGTGCGCAGCTGGAGGTTATTCCAGGAACATGAGGACATGTTAGAAACCGGAGCCTGAGTAGGTCTTATTGTAATCAGATCGCAAGAACTCTGATTATTCGACTATGATGGCGCTACAACGTAATTGATAGTAATCATCATCACATAGGATCTGTTCCCATGTATTCCTTCAACAGCCCGTAAACATCTTTTCCCTTTCGAGGAACAATCCTACACTCAAATTCCGGCGGTTCACTGTACATGTATTAATAAACAACAATAAAAGGATAGAATCACTACTCACGATCCGACAGAATCCGAAGTGAAGACTGCCTTTGGCTCAATAGGTCGGTTTTGTTCATCAACAGCCGGCAATAAGTCGAAAAGATAAAGAATAGATGCCGCTGCAATGTATAGATTGGCTAATGCAATGTGTGATCCTGGACAAATTCTAGTAACATGTATTCATTTGACCATGGGGAGGATATAACTTGATGACGAACCTGCGTCCAAAACCAAAGGTAGCCATACTTTCCGGATCTACTTTGATATCTTTTCTCAGGACACCGTCTTTCAAGAAGCGTTCTGGATCGTATGTTTCAGGATTCGGAAAAACTTGTTCGTCATGAAGCATCGCACTTTACAAAGGCAGGGAGTGAGAGTCCAAGGAACGTTTTAGACATTAAAATGATACTGACTATGTGTTTGACATTATAACACAACCTTTTGGAATGAAATAACCCATGTATTCATCATCCTCACTTGCTAAATGAGGAAGAGCCGTTGGCAATACAGGATTCCATCTGAAATTGATCATTATAAGTCAAAGAAAGATAGTACGAACGAACCGACCTAAGTGATTCTTTGATGGCAGCCGTAAGATAAGTCAAGTGTGGAATGTCTGAAAAATCAGGTAACCGATCAGATCCAACAACGGAATCAATTTCTTGCTGTGCTTTGCACTGGACATCAGGATGTATAAGAATAGCGAGGATAAATGTAGAAACTGCAGAACGAGTTGTGTCAGAGGCAGCTAAATAAATTCTTGCTGTGAGAAAGCCGAGCAGAAAGAGAAAGGGGGCTTTTCATCTCACCTCCAAAGACTTGTTCAGCTGTCTGCTTGATGTAACGATCTTGAGGATCGAAATCAGGTTTGTCACGGACTTTTTCAAGAGATTCAGATACGAATGATAAAGGCGATGTTCCATTATCCTAAAAAAAGTTCATTCAGATGAAATAAGAGATAAAGAGAGACATACGATCAATCGTAATGCATCTTGATAAGGTTCTTCCCTTAATTGAACCAAATCTTTCATTATTTCCTTTCCTAGTCGCTTAAACCCAGCTCCTGGCATCCAATCCGGAATATATCTCAACCATGGAATGATATTGACAAAGAAACGACCCGGAGAAGCAGCAGCAGCAGAGCCACCAAGAGCTTTTTCTGCGAAAAGAATAAGGGGATCACGTTGACGTTGAACAGGAAGACCATAAGTCATGGACGTTGAAAGACCTCCAATCCAACTATTTGATCAAAATTAAATGGTAGATTTGTTTTTTTTGTGAAGAAAGCACGTACTTTCGAATGTGGTGGTAGAAATCATGGGGATTCTCGACAAAGTTACATAATAAACCTTTACGAACGAATTGGATAGACTTCTCCTGAATGCGAGGAAGATTTTTTTCGGAGAAGTGTTGTGTAAATAGACGACGGTGAGCTTTCCATTCGTTCCCATAGGGCATAAATGCAAAGAAAGTTTTGTGGCCGACACTAATAAGAGAAACCTATGTTGAGGAATCGATTCGTAACCCATCCGAGGCCACTCACACGTCTGCAAGCATAGGAATATCAGGGCTTTGTGACGGTAATTTATTAGTTTGGGTTGATGGTGACAAAGATCAACTCACCGACTAGAATATATCGTTGAACGCTTGTCAAGCAAATCTTGGGCTATGGTGATGTCATTGATAACAATGATAGATTGTCCAAGTGCTTCAAGATACATGATTTTTGAGCCTATATAAAGCAACACAAATGATAATGTGTGTGGGTTTGTAGACGTGTAGAAACCAACCAATTTTCCGACCAAGGTCCTTGTAAAACTTATGAACGTTGGTCAAGGGGATTATGAGTGTATTCCCTATTATAGGCCACATTGTAGGACCAGGAGGAAGACGTCGCCGTCGACGATACCTATGAGCAAGGTACATGAAAAAGAAGAATGTTGCAACAAAGGCAGTTGGTGAGGACATATTCAAAGATGCATCGTTGGGATGAGAAGGGCGATTGAATTATATAGTCCAAAGACTCGATGAGTCACGGACTGATACTTGGCTCCGTCAAAAGCGGAGAAACACAGACTAGAAGCCTTGTCAAAAATGATAGTAAGTAGTCTACCACCCAAAAAATCGAGTCAAAATCGAGTCAAAATCATTACCGAGATGAGCGCATCACGTTGGCATCATATTAGTCAGCAATGGTATACGGTTGTTGATGTTGAGGCACCGATTTGCACATGACGTCTGCTGGGCATCTCGCACGGACTCCACCCCGCCTCGGTTCTCGTTCGCCCAGCGACATGTCCTCGTCGCCGTCGCCGTTATATGCTGTAGTATCCTCTAGCAGCGCGCACAGTCACTCGGCGTCGGCCATATTCGAACGCGACATTGAACCCATTGTCCTGACACCTCGGATTGCGCGCTCAGACCAACTGGACATCGCACTGCCATCTGTGCTCGACTCTGCTGCATCGCTTTTTGCAGCAGCAGATGTCGACCATATTGCTGTGCTCACACCCGTTGCCGTTGATGACATGGCCAGCCCTATCGGCAGTCTCCGTAGCAGGAGCCCCAGTCCTTCGCCAAATCCCCCAACCAACCGACTTTCTTTCATCTCCTATTCCGACATATTGTCTTCCACACCGGCCTCTACTCTACCGCTCGCCTCTCTCACTACATCTGCAAGTTCAGCAGATCCTCCTCCTCACATACCTGCCCTCATTGCTACTCCTGCTTCTCCCGCTAGATCCCCAGCTACGTCTTTGCGCGGTCTGGCCGTACACCGAGATTCCATCTTGGATGACCTTGGTGGTGAATGGGAACGTGAGGGCTTGGGCACTGGTTTGGAAGAAAGACTGGAAGCTTTGATAGCTATTCCACCTCTTCCGCACCCCCAACGACATTAAAAACATGTATGATGACCGAGATTCTTTACTGGTAGATTTTATAATAATATATCATTCTAAGAGCATTATGAGAGCTGCTCATTCTGCCACTAATACATGTAATTCTCATCTTTGTTATAATATCAAGAAATATCCATAAAACCATTGCAAATTATTATGATTTGACCAGATACTCTGACAGCTCCATACCAAGCAGAGTATCCAAGGAAGCACTATGAACCCTTGGCCTCTTGTAGAAGTTTGATATGTATCCTATCAGCCAATCAATAATGGATTGCAGTGCAAGATAGTTTTTCAGGTACAGGAAAACTGTTACAACCATGACCCAGTATTAGTTGGTGTAAGGGGACAGCAGTCATGTAAGAACTTAGACTGAGATGTCTTAGAACTACTCCTAGTCTGAGTTGACAAGGAGAACTTGATGGAGTTCTCATTGATTATGGTACACTACTTATACACCTCCTGTGTTTACTTCTATTTATAAACTCCTGCACATCTCCTTTTGGTTGTTCCATCTCACACATCTACTGATTTCCTAATTAAAAAGAAAAGAAAAAGAAAAAGAAAAAAAATAATGACTTAGCCGTTTTTGGCTGTGTCATGACACCACCCCTCTCTCAAGATTCCTTGTTCCAAGGATTTTCATAGTTCATAGTATGGGTCACAAATCTTCCCCATTTCATTGTCATCTTCTTCTGT
>Ga0153947_1000124_pt1 | contig 34547 bp, 31 predicted proteins | sample TSNJ031MetaG_FD_104697 | JGI IMG/M metagenome (GOLD analysis project Ga0153947, IMG submission 104697) | Attine ant fungus gardens microbial communities from New Jersey, USA - TSNJ031 MetaG | ecosystem: Host-associated > Fungi > Mycelium > Unclassified | place: USA: New Jersey, Wharton State... | reverse complement strand
GCTCCCTCCATGGGGCCCAAAAACCCCATTCCGGCAGCTGATTTTGTGCTCGGGTAGGCGTTAGCCCTGCAAAAAGCAGCGCCGCGCCGGACGGCAGTCCGCCGACGGCGCACCCCGCACCACCGCGCCAACAGCGTTTGCCAAGGAACACTGGATTCTTAAGGACTAGCCAGTCCTTAAGCGGGGGTTTTAGGGGCCGGTGCCCCTATTTAAATATCGTAGATACCTCTAAACTACTACAAGATTACGAGAGACAGCTGCCCATAGTGCAGGGGGGGCACGGGGGCCCTCCCCCGTGGGAATTTTGGTTACTTTTGTTCCTCCAAAAGTAACTGCCCGTCGCGGCATGAGCGACATGCCACCCCGTGGCACAGCGGCAGGCAAAGCGCACAGCGGTAACGCAAAACCCCGCAAACAGATGTAATATACCGCACAGCATCAGGCAAAGCGCCCATACAGCCATGCGCCAAGCCACAGCATTCGCATAAAGCAAAGTCAACCTTTCAAATTGAGTATTAAGCATAGAAGGGAGGAAAAAACATGGACTGTCTATTCTGTAAAATCGCGGCAGGGGACATCCCCTCCGAAAAGGTCTACGAGGATGAAAAGGTTCTGGTCTTCCGAGACATCCAGCCTCAGGCCCCCACCCATCTGCTGGCCATCCCCAAAACACACATCGAAAGCCCGGCGGATATCACCGGGGAGAACAGCGGGTGTGTCGCGCATCTCTTTGAGGTCATCGCAAGGGTGGCGGCGGAGCAGGGCCTGGAGAAAGGCTTCCGGGTGGTGTCCAACTGCGGGGAGGACGGGCAGCAAAGCGTCCCCCATCTCCATTTCCACATACTGGGAGGCAGGCAGATGGCCTGGCCGCCGGGCTAACAGGCCTAAAGTGGATACGGGGGCGAAAGTCCCACTTATAAAGGGCGGATTGCCTGGTAATCAAGGGCGAAGCAGCCTGGGGGAGGACAATATGGAGCAAAAAACCTATACACTACAGGTGGCGGGGCTGACAAGGGAACTGACGCTCTGTCCGGTGAGCGACACCATGGACATCGGGGCGTTTGTCATGTTTTCCGATGTGGAGCTGACCATTGCCTGCGCCAAGGCGCTGGCGGAAAGAGTGCCGGAATACGATGTGCTCATTACGGCGGAGTCCAAGGGAATCCCGCTGACCTATGAGATGTCGCGGCAGTCGGGAAAGAGATATATTCTGGCGAGAAAAAGCAAGAAGCTGTATATGCGCAAAGCGGTAAAGGTGGAGCTGCGGTCCATTACCACCGACCGCTTGCAGGAGCTGTACCTGGATATCGACGACATGGAATACCTCAGGGGAAAACGGGTGCTGATTGTGGATGATGTGGTAAGCACCGGGGAATCCCTGGCGGCGCTGGAACAGCTGGTGGATCAGGCCGGGGGAAATATCGTGGGCAAGGCCACCGTGCTGGCGGAGGGAGACGCCGCCAAGCGGGAGGATATCATCTTTTTGGAGCATCTCCCCCTCTTTCCCAGGGACTGATACCGGTCAGCGCCCGCGTCCGCATAAAGGCGGATAAAGCCTGTTGCCGCGTGGCGGAATTGGCATAAAATTGGTTTGGCCGGTGGGGCGGGGCTGCCACCGGCCATTTTTAAAAGAATGCTGGAGAGTGATCCTATGAAGCGGCCCCTGTTCGTTATCGGCGTAACCTTTGCCCTTACAACATGGCTTGCTTTTTTGATCTCAGGTTATATGGCATTGCAGGTCTCCATCGCGTTCTCGGCCACGGCGCTTCTGATCTATTTCACGAACATCCCCAAGCTTCATCCGGTATATATCACCTGTCTGGCGGCGGCGCTGGCGCTGGGCAACTATGCTTATTATACCCGGCAGGCGATAGAGCCCTTTTCCGGCCTGGAGGGCGAAAAGCTGGAGGTTCAGGGGATTTTGCTGGAAAAGACAAATTGGGGGAAGTCCACAGCCTACACCTTGCAGGCGGATTTTCCCAGCGCGCCGGAGCTTCCGGGGAACCAACGGATTATCCTGCGCAGCTATGGGGAGCTGTCCTTTGAAGTAGGGGACAGCGTGCGTTGCATTGTCCGGGTAACACTGCCGGAAAACTCGCCCAGCGACAGCTTTTACCGGGCCAGGGGCGTGGTGATGGTGGGCTATCTCAGCGGTCAGGCCCGGGAAGCGCCGGAGTATGGCTCCCGGCTCCAGCGGACTTTGCTGCGGCTGCGGGAGTGGATGATGCAGAACCTGTACCGCAACCTCTCCCGGGAAAACGCCCAGGTGCTGGGGGCCATGGTTCTCGGGCTTCAGAGCGAGGTGCCGCCGGAGGTGTATACCGCCGTCAACCGGTCGGGTACCGCCCACCTGCTGGCCGTTTCGGGACTGCACCTTTCCATTGTCACCGGGGCACTGCTTTATGGCTTGGAACGGCTGCGCCTTCCCCGGCATCTCCAGTATCCGCTGGCGACTTTGGGCGCGCTGTTCTTTGCCGGTCTGGTGGGTTTTTCCGCCTCCATCTCCCGGGCCTTTGTTATGACAAGCGTCACGCTGCTGGGACGCAGCCTCTCCAGAAGAGGGGACGGGCGGAACGCGCTGGGCCTGGCGCTGCTGCTCATCTGCCTGCTCCGCCCCTACTGGGTCTTGAGCAAAAGCATGTGGCTGCCTGCCGGATCCACCCTGGGGATCCTCATGCTGGCGCCAAAGGCGCTGAAATGGCTGGAAACCAAGCTGGGGGAACAAAAAAGGCTTTCGGGGCGCTTCCTGAATCTGATGCTGGGGGCGGTGGCCATCAGCCTTTGCGCCTATGTGTTCTCCCTGCCCATCCTCTTGGCCACCACCGGGTGGGTATCGGTGATTTCGCCTGTTGCCAATATGCTGGTGGCACCCTTTATCACCCCGGTAATCCTCGGCGGCATCCTCTGCGCCCTCGCCTCCGGAGGCTGGGTGATGACGGTGTTGTCCGCTGTCACCAATTTCTGCTGCTTCATGGTCATCGGGATATCCCAGATGCTTGCCGGGATACCCTTTGCCACAGTGGCCATCGACGAGGCTTACCAGCTGCTTATCCTTTTGGGAGGAGTCGCCGCCGCCGGTGTGCTGGTTTATTACAAGGCGGATAGGCGGCTTGTGGCCTACGCCCTGGCCTTGCTGGCGGCCTGCGGCAGCGTGGGGCATTTGTCCCTGTGTGCCGCTCAGAAGGATACCATCCAGCTGGCGGTGGTGGAGGGGTGCGACGTCACGGTACTCCTCCGGGAGAATCAGGCGGTGCTGCTGGGCACGCCCGACCGGTACAATATCGGGTCTTTGCTCCGCTATCTGGACTACCGGGGCGTCACGCGGATCAGCGCCGTCTTTGCCCCCGGCTATCCGGAACAGATTGACTCGGGGCTTATCCGCTTGAGGGAACGGTATGCCATAGACTGCATGATCGGCCCGGACGACGCGGTTCTCCTGACCGCGCTGGAGGTGGCGCTGCCTGATACGCAGGTATTCTCCGGGGGATACGCCCGGAGCCGGGTGCTGAACGGGGCGCTGGTGTCTACCGCCGCAGGCAGCGACCTTACGGTGGAAATCGGCGCCTACACGCTGCGGAAATATGACCGGGAATACGCGATGATGACCCGGTACGACCGGGAAGGGATTCTTGTTTTCCGGGACGGAACCGTTTTGCTGCCGAAGGGGCTGCCTCCACTGGTGGAGCCGGTGGGCAGGCAGCTGTTTGGCGAGGTGCGCGTGCTGCTTCATACTATTTAAAGGAGGGGTGTCCCGGATGATTTATAAAAATGAGGACGCGCTGGCCAAGGAATGGAAGGCCGGCACGCGCCACGGCGCGTATTTCTTCCACGGGGGGGAGAATTATCTTATTGAGCGCTGGGCCGGGCAGGTGATGAAGGAGGCCGGCGGCGATACGTTCAACCTGCATAAGTTTAACGGCAAAAAGCTGGATGTGGACGCACTCTATGAGGCGGTGGAGGCCCTGCCTCTTATGGCGGAGCGGAAGTATGTTTTTGTGGACGATCTGGACTGGAAGGGGATGCCCGCCCCGGAGCAGAAAAAGCTGGAGGCGGTTCTGACCGATCTGCCTCCCGACTGTGTGCTGGTGGCCACCGCCAAAGCCCCCGCCTTCGACAGCAAATCCGCCGGGGGCAAAAAAATAGCCGCCCTCTTTGACAAGGCGGGCTGTGCCGCGGAGCTGGGCCCCCGGGGAACCAGCGGCCAGACCGCTTTTCTGAAAAGCGAGGCGAAAAAAGGCGGCTGCACCATTTCCAGCGAGCTGTGCCGCCATATCCTGGATACCTGCGAAAACGACATGCTGTCCATCCAGGCCGAGATGGCAAAGCTTTGCGCCTATGCCGGTGGGGGGGAGCTGACCCGGGCCCAGGCGGACGCCGTCTGCACCCCTAAAACCGAGGCGCGGGTTTTTGATCTCAGCAAGGCTATTCTGGCGGGAAATGCCGCAAAAACCCTGGAGCTGCTGGATAACCTCTTTTACCTGCGGGAAAGCCCCGTGATGATTCTGGCGGTGCTCATCCGCTCCTTTGCGGATATCTACCGCGCCCGGGTCGCCCGGGACGAGGGCCGCTCCGCCGACGAGGTAGTCGGGCTGTTCGGCTACAAGGGCCGGGAATTTATTGTGCGCGGCTCCTTTGCCAGCGCCGCCGGACTGTCCACCGGCTATCTTCGCAAGGCTTTGGATATTCTTTACCGCTGTGACCGGGATTTGAAAAGCAGTCCGGCGGACGACCGGGTTTTGCTGGAGCAGGCGGTGGTGGAGCTGTTTGTTCTGGCGTCGCCTCCCCGTTAGGAGGCCAGTCATGGAAGAAAAAATAACCCTCGCCCAGGCGGTGATTGTGGAGGGGAAATACGACAAAATCCGCCTTTCTCCCCTGCTGGACGCGCTGATCCTCACCACCGACGGGTTCCGCATCTTCCGGGACAAGGAGATGTGCGCCCTTATCCGCAGGCTGGCCCACAGCTGCGGGATAATCCTTCTCACCGACTCGGACGGAGCGGGCTTTCAAATCCGCAATTATCTTACTAAAATCGCCCGTGGCGGCGAGATTACCCACGTGTACATCCCCGACGTCCCCGGGAAGGAAAGGCGAAAGCCACAGCCGGGAAAGGAGGGCAAGCTGGGCGTGGAGGGGATAGACCCCGCCCTGCTTCGGGAAGCCTTTGCCAGGGCCGGGCTCCTGGGGCATGTCCCCAAGGAAGGCCCCGGCATCACCCGCCAGGATCTTTATGACTGGGGCCTCACCGGAGGGGCGGACAGCCGCGCCCTCCGGTATGCCCTTTTGGCGCGGCTGGGCCTTCCCGCCCGGCTCTCCACCGGCGCGCTGCTTCCGGTGCTGAACCAGGTCATCACCCGGGAGGAGTTTTTAAGCCTCGCGGGCTCACTGGGGCAGGCGGCAAAACAGGAGTAAACCTTTCGCGGAGTAGGGCTGGTATGGCCACAAGATATTCGTTACTTCGGAAACTCGCCGTCGGCGTATTTTAGAACCTCCGCCAAGCCATGCCCGTAATACCGGGCCCAGAATGTTTCCCTGGCGGGAGGCTTTTCCCCGGGGAGGGAGAGCCGATTTTGCTGAGATAACGCTTCGGAAGCGGGCCGTTCCTCAATATGCATATAGCGTGCGGCTTTGTTTAGCAAATCGCGGCCCTTTTGGCTGCTTACCATAATTAAGGAAACGCCAAGGGGATCATATAAGGCCGGGGCAAATTTTTCAATTCCAAAATAGTCGGCAATGGTAATATCCCCTGTCCGCATTTTGTCCGTAAATTTACAGGCGTAACAGCTTGGCCGTACAATATAGTTTTTCTTTAAGAATAAATTATAGAAACGGTCATCCTCTTTAAAATCATCAGAGCCTTTTACCCGGTACGAAAACCCTTTATTTGAATTTTCCCTCGACCAGGCATGCCTTTTGGAACGGAACCGGATTTCCGCTATTGTCCCGTTGGATTCCGCTTCCAGAAGCCTTGTATAATCCTCCCAGATCTTTGGGCTTGGTATGCTGTGACAGATCAGGTCGCAAAGCACCAAGCCTTTGGATTTTTCCGGATTTCTGAACCTGGCCCGCATACCCGCGGTTTGGCAGGGGGTGCCTGTAAACAGTACAGGGATCCCCTTTTTCAAGTCACTTTCTATTTGTTTATAAACCCCATTTAAATCACTTTGAACGTATTTGGAAAATCTCATACGGTTCCGTTGCTCCGGTATTTCCGCCCTTTTATGTAGCACATGGAAGCTTTCGTCAAAGTCAGCGCCATAAATAACGCCCCCGCCATCTAAAACCACGTCTGATAACGCTGTGAAGGCACCTCCGGAGGCAGATTTCCGCAAAACATCCTCATTTTTGTGCTTGGCGGCAAAAAACCGGGGTTCATCCAAAAGCTTATAGTGGCCTTTATGCCTTACCGGGCAGATGGCGGCGCACAGGCCGCAGTCCACGCATGTTTTTTCGTCGATAGCAGGATATAAAAAGCCCTCCTTATCGCGGTTCATTTCAATGGCGCTTACCGGGCATACATCCTCGCACGCGGTACAGCCATTGCAGTTTTCTCTTTCCTGAAATACAGATTTCATATCTTTCTCCCTCCAGTTAATATTGATTGGTTATTTCCAAATACCGTTCCATTTCCTTTAACCGGTTCTGCGTTTTTTCCTTGCTCCGGTGACTGATTAGCAGCACTATTTTTTCCATGTTCATAACACAGCTTGTATAGGTGTTGAAAAAACTGAAATTGTCCACATTGTTGATGATAACGATATCGGAATAGCCGGCAATCGGCGCCGTATAATGATCCGTCAGGGATATGATTTTACAGCCGCTGTCGCTTGCCATTTTCACGGCGAAAATGGTGTCCTTGGAATAGCGGCTGAACGATACGGCAATGAGCAGATCATCGGGGGTTAAATCAATGAGCTGGTCTACAAGGGGACGGTTTCCGGCAACGAATACATCGGGGCGGCAGCAGGCCAGCATGGTGACAAAGGAGGAGGCAAATCCCGCGCAGGCCCGGTGTCCCACGACAAAGACGCGCTTCGCCTTCAGGATTGCGTCCGCCGCTTCAATTAATTTGCACTCGGTGCCTTTTTTTGAATCTGTCCGGATATGCTCCATAATATTTTGCGTATAGGTATTCAGAAGCTCCATGTCGGATAAATGCCCGTAATCGTCCAGCTTTTCATAGGGCGCGGAAATTGTGCCTTTCAGGGCGGAGCCATTCGCTTCACTCTGCAATTCCCTTCGCAGCGCCGAATAATTTTCAAATCCCAATTTCTTAGAAAGCCTGACCACAGAGGATGCGCCTATATTCAACCGCTTCGCTATTTCATTTGAGGATTCAAAACACGCTGTTTCAATATTCTTCAGCAAATAATCCGCAACAAGCTTCTCTTTTTTAGTTAATTCAATCAAATTTATCTGTTGTTCTAATAATGCCAAAAAAACACCTCCTGATATTATTGACAAATGTATTTTACCATGATATATTGAATTATGCAAACCAAAATAATAATTTTATGGTTTGCGATAATCAAAAAGGTTGTGAGGCATTATGAAGGATATGACCACCGGCAGCATCCCCAGGCATATGCTTCACTTTACATTGCCGCTTTTAATCGGAAATGTGTTTCAGCAGCTTTATAACGCCGTGGATACGGTGATCGTCGGCAGGCTGCTGGGAAAGGATGCCCTGGCAGCGGTAGGCTCGGCTGGCGCCGTAATGAATGTGCTGCTTTTCCTTATTGTGGGAATCTGCCTTGGCGCTTCCATACTGATCGCCCATTTTTATGGGGCGCAGGATTATGAAATACTAAGAAAGGAAACAGGGACGGCACTGATAGGCGGCGTTTTATTCACTATATTCATCAGTGTTATATCCCTGTGCCTTTCAAAACAGATATTGCGGGCTATCCATACGCCGGACGAGATTATACTCTTGTCGGCCCAATATCTTAATGTAATTATCATAGGGTTATTGTCCGCGTTCTTATTTAATTTTTTTTCGTCCGCCATGCGCGCGCTGGGTATTATCAAGGCGCCGATTATATTTTTGTTTATATCATCCGTATTAAACGCCGCGTTGGATATCGTATTTATAAAATACCTGGAAACCGGTGTAAGAGGGGCGGCGCTGGCAACGGTAGTTTCCCAAATAGTCTCCGCCGCACTGTGTTTTTTGTATATCCGGGCAAAGGTGCCTCTGTTAACCCTTAGCGCCGATGAGCTGAAAATTAATCCGGCGCTGCTGCGCAGAACCGTTGAGTACAGCGGAACCTATGCCATCCAACAATCGTTTCTGCATATCGGCGTTCTGTTTGTGCAGGGGGCTGTTAATCTGTTGGGCATCAATTCCATTGCGGCATACAACGCGGTTACAAAGGTGGACGGGTTTGCGCTGCTTCCGGGAGACAGCCTGGCTTCATCCCTGTCAACCTTCACGGCGCAAAACAACGGGGCAGGCAAAAAAGACAGGATCGTATCCGGCATGAAGTATACCGTAGTGATGGGCCTGATTTATTGCGGTTTGTTAACCTTGTTTATGTCTTTGCGGGCCGAGAGCGTCGTAAGCTTGTTTGTCAGCGCTTCCAATACCGAGGTAATATCCATAGGGAGCTCCTATTTACGGCTCATGTCCATCCTGTATATCTTAACGGTATTCTGCAACTCTTTTCAGGGCTTTTTCCGCGGCCTCGGCAGAATGAGGGTAACATTATTCGCCACCATGATACAAATACCCATACGGGTTTTCTTATCCTACTTCCTCCTCAATCAATTGGGTCTGAATGCCATACCGGTTGCGACAGGAATCGGATGGGTCTGCATGGTTGCCTATGAATCCTATCTTTATAGGAAATACCAAAGGGAGGTACAACCCGAATTTGCATCAAAAGAATAACGCCCCACCGTGAGGAGGGCGGGGGGCGGGCATGAAACGAAGGGAACGGGAAAACCTTTTCAGGCTTCCCCGTTCCCTCGTTTTATTTTCTTATACATCAAAGAGTTTCAACGCTTTGATAGAAGATTAGTATTATCCCGCCGGGAACAAAATACTATTTGTCGCCCAGGCAGACAACCTTGCCGTCCTTAACGATAATTTCGCCGTCAAAGTTTACGGTTGGGTTGTAAAGCACCATGTCGATATGTACGCTGGATCGGGCCGGCTGGCCATAATAGAAGCCGTTGCCCATGGCAAAGTGTACGGTGCCCCGGGCCTTCTTCTCCTCCTCAAAATCGCCGTTGAACATACAGGCGGGATTGAGGCCGATGCCGATTTCCGCAATATTGTTGCTGTCCTTCACGTCCCTGTGCAGCCTGCGGATTTCGTTGGAGATTTTGGCGTCGCCGCCCATAATCTCGGTGATATAGCCGTTTTCAACCTTCATCATAACCGGCTGGGTGGGAGCGCCATAGTAGCAGATGGGGCCGTCGGCGGCAATGATGCCGTTTGCGTTTCCAATGACAGGTCCCAAGGAAACCTCGCCATCCGACCAAGCCATGGCGTCGCCGGGATTCCGGGCGATACCGCACTCGATGATAGGCTCCATATCGTTCATTTCAAACTTGATATCGGTTCCGGCCGGGGTGGTGATGTGGGCCATCTTCTTGCCCCTCCAGATTGCCTGGAGCTTTACGCCGTCGGCGTATACGGCCTCGTAATCGGCAAGGGCGCCGCCTCTGGTGAAATTATCCACATTCCGCAGAACAATGGAGCATTCCCGCAGGCTCTTTTTATTGATGAGTTCCTTCAGGTGATTGTTGTAGATCGCCGCGCCGGAGGAGGTGGTCATGCCGATGAAAACATCACAGGCATCCATGCCCAGCTCCAGGGATTTTGGGAAAATGGTGGCCTTATCCTTGCCGCGGATGGGCATCATATATACGCCATACTCGGCGCCGCATTTTAACGCCGCTCCCGCCATAGCATTTGTCATCCGGGTATCCGTCTGAGGATCAACGACAATCAAAACTTCTTCGCCGGGTTTGACGGCCATCAGGTTGGAAAGAATATAATCGGCCCTCTCAATACATTCAATAATTCTGTTATCCATTACGATACCTCCATTTGTTTTGTTTTCAGTTTGTTGAAGCGTTTTTATTTGGCTGGGGGATGGTGGGGCTTAACCTGAAAACAGTTTTTGTAATCAGGCGGTTGCCTTGATCCCCGCGTTGGGGTCGTTGAATACTTCGCGATTCAGCTCGCCTTCCATAGCCGCGATGCAAACGGTGGCTACGATATCGCCGGATGCGTTGGTTGCGGTATGGATCTGGTCAATGATTCGGTAAATGCCCGCGACAAGGGCGTATGCCTCAAGGGGCAATCCCATTTGGGTGAGCAGGGTCAGGCTGATAACCAAACCGATTTGGGGAGTTGCCGCACAACCTACGCTTAAAAAGGTTGCCTGAACGCATAGCATGATCTGCTGCTGAATGGATATTTCCATGCCATATAGCTGTGCCGCGAACACAACGATGCAGGCGAAGAAGGCGCAGGTGCCGTTCATCTGGGCGGTGCAGCCCAACGGCAATACAAAGCTGGAAACCTGCTTGGAAGCCCCCAGGCGGTTAGGCGTGATATCCATGGCCACAGGCAGCGCCGCCGCGCTGGTGCAGGTGCTGAACGCGATCATCCATGGCTCAAACGCCTTCTTCCAGAACATTACAGGGCTTACTTTTGCAATAAATACCAGCAGCAGTGAGTAGACGACAACCGTCATAATAATACTGGCCAGATAATCGGTAATAATAAATTTTGCAACCGGCCCGAAAATCGCCAGGCCATAATTGGCAAGGGCGACGGACATCAGGCCAAATACACCGAAGGGGATAATTGCGATTACATACCCGACAATCTTGAACATGGCCTCCGAAACCACCGATATAGCCCTGGAAACCGAGGCTGCCTTTTCCCCCAAGCCTAGGAGGGCTATGCCGATGAACAGGGAAAACACAATGATCTGCATCATTTCACCTGAGGCCAGTGCGGCAAAGGGGTTGAGAGGGAAGAGATCCACTATCGTCTTGTAAATTCCGGGGAGTTCCTTGGCTTCAATCGCCGCAACCTCAACGCCCATATCAAAGCCTTTTCCGGGCTGTATGATATTAACCACCACCAAGCCTATGCAAGCGGATATCATACCGGTCGAAAGAAACCAAATGACGGTTTTGACTCCGATGCTTCTCAGCTTTTTTAGATCCCCCAGGGAAAGAGCCGCGTCAATTATGGTGAAGAAAACCAACGGTACCACAATCATACGGATCAGGCGGATGAATATATCGCCCATAAACTGTAGGAAGGGCATAATATATCCGCCAACAATTGGGTGGTCGGAGCCCCCAAAGCTGTTAAGAATATAACCAAAAACTATACCGGCAAATAATGCAATAAAAATCTTAACATGAAGCTTCATTTTTGTTTTCTCAGTTTTCAAAACGCCACATCCTCTCGTAAAACCGACATTACTTCTCGCGTTTTCTTTCTGGAGCTCACAATACTCTGAAGGCGTACAAGTAAGAAAATCCTTTTCGCAGAGCTATGAAGGGTTCAATAAAATTTTTTATTAGTAAAAGATCACCTCCCTTTCCAGGGGTATGACTGCTCATGCTTCCGGCTTATCTGCTATACCTCCCTTCCACCTTGATGTTGGATCTTATGATGCCTATAGGTATTTAAACAATCTGCCTTTGGCAGATCATGATCAACCTGAGTGACGCAGATAACAATACTGATTCCCGCGCCTCCGGCACGGTGGCAAGCTGCTCTTGCCGGTTTGTGCAGGTACAATCGTGAATCAGTATTATTATCAATAAGAATCCTATGCCTTTACCAGCCCTTGGGCAATAAGCCAAACGCGCCCAGAATAGCATAGATCATGGTACCTATGTACATTACGATAATGATTCCCTGAATAACCGGATGTGCCATCCAGCCACAATTCCACTCCGGCTCAATCTCGCCTTTTTTTCTTGCGCTGCGCAGCATGAATATAGGCAAAATTGCCATAATCGCGCCTGCGAAGGTGCCTGCGAAATAAACCGCGTCAACAAATCCCACGGCGCCGCTCAACACGAGGAACAACGGAATCGCCACAATAACGAGGGTTAGGGGCAAACGGGTTTTCGTCTCTGTATCCGAACGCAGATTAAACATATCCACAGTGGAGGTGAGCAGTGTGTTGGAAATAGGCCAGTATGAGGTCAGCATAGCGCATAGCGCAAAGGTATTGGCGGCATACAGGGCCCAGTTGCCGAGGGCGCGGCCCCAGGCGATGGTTGCCACCTGGGTCATATCATTGGTAGGCGTGATGAAGAAAACGCCGATCGGGACTACGCAAAGCATGATAAAAACCAAAAGTTGGCCGAGACTGATAGCGGGAGCAAGCTTTTTGGGGTCATGGGAAAGGCCCCGGGCAAGATCGGGTACCAGATATTGGCCGATATAGCTGAAGGCGGCGACATTAAAGACCGGGATAGCAAATCCCCAATCGCTTTGAAACAGGCGCTGAACGTCGCCGTTTTTGCTTAGGAAGGATGCAATGGTCAATGTGGCGAGCATGATTATCATGCCAACGCTGATTACCTGATTTCCGGCGCCAATGGCTTTTAAGCCGAACCAGCCGAGACCGGCGGCGGGTATGAGGAACATTATCGTACCCACCCATTCCGGGACGCCGATCAACGCGTTCAGGACACTGCCGCTTCCGGAAAAATAGGCGATCATGCAGCCGATAGAATTAATTGCCACCGCCAGAAAAATTAATACCGCGCCGCTTTTTCCCAGATACCGATAGGCCAGCCCCGGCAGTTGAACCAGTGTTTTGGTGCGGAGCGCCGATTCAGCGACATACATCATGGAAAAGAGAGTGAGAATTCCTGTGACCACGAACCAGAAGATTAAAACCGGCAGGCCGGACAGGCGGGCGGCGTAAGCTGTGCCCAGACACCCTGATCCGATGCCGCAGCCGACAACCATAAAAACAACCTGGGCCGGTGTCAGCCTTTTTATTTTTAGCGCGCCCTCCTCATATACGCTCTGAGTCTCGACGGCTTGGTTGGGTTCTCCCATAGTGATATCCTCCTCAAAACATTATTAATATTCTTCTGCCGCATTAATATTTAGTTACCGCATCCATGGAAAATGTATCTTCCCTAAAGTCGTTGAGGTAAGGGAGCCGGCTGCGCACACCGATAACCTCCTGCAAATCGATGTCGCAGATTAACAGTTCCTCGTCTGTCTTTGAGGCTTCTCCCCGTACCTCTCCATCCGGGCCCACTACCTTTGACGTGCCGCAGGCGTCATCCCCCACCGGATTTGCTCCGGCCATGAAATACACATTGAACAACGCGTTTCCCGCCAGGTCAACATCCCACCGCCGCGCCGCGGGAATGCTCCAGACAGCAGGAACGAATACCAACTCGGCGCCCTTAAGCGCCATAATTCTGGCGGGTTCCGGAAATTCCACATCATAGCATATCATAATGCCGATCTTGCCCAGAGGCGTGTCATAAACCGGAAATTCATCGCCATTGCGGAATTTTAGTTTTTCCTGTCCCCAGGCATTTACCTTGCTCATATTGCCGATGACCTCGCCCTTGTCACTGATAAATATGGCTGAGTTGTAAATTCTCCCGGGAATGTCCACCGACTGGGCGTAACCGGCAATGATATAAATGCTTTTCTCTTTTGCCAGCTTCCGCAGTGTTTGCACAAACGGGCCGTCTATTGGCTCGGCCTGCTCCTGAAATTGCTCGGAAGTAAGATGGTAACCGTTGTAGACCAACTCCGGCAGACAGATAATGTCCGCACCCTTATCCGCTGCCTGGGAGGCCATTTCCAGGCATTTTTCCAGATTTTTTTGAGTATCCCCTTGAATCACCTTGAACTGGCCGATCGCGATCCTGACTGGTCTTTTTTTCATACGTAGATCCTCCTCAAGTTATATGTTTATTAAAGAAGCGCCTTCTCTAACATCACAAACCACACACCTGCATGTGTTCCCGCTCTTGACATAACGGGTCAGATAACCTAAGATATGGGTGCTGGCTAAAATTAAAAAACAAATGAATATATTCATTCATAAAAATTATTTGGTGATTTATATTCATCTTACCAAAGGAGATGATGCCTTGTCAAGCGTCATATTAACCAAAATTCGCCACTCATTAATAGGCTTAAGTGACAGGCAAAAAATAGTAGCTAATTTTATATTGTCCAACCATGAGGATGCCGCCTTTCTCACGTCAACCCAGCTGGCAAAAAAATGCGGAATAAGCGAATCCACAGTTGTCCGCTTTGCCTACGGCCTTGGGTATGAGCGCTATGCCGATATGCAGGTGGAGCTCAGGAATATTGTCAAGGGCAAGCTCTCTCAAATGGAACGGCTTGAGCTGAACAGCGACGCTTATATGGGAAGCACCGCCCTGGCCCAATTGACCAGGTTCATGAAAACCGATATGGAAAGTATTGAAAAAACGTTCTTGTCTATTGAGGAGGATGAGCTGGAAAAGGTTGTAGACGCAATCAGCAACGCGAAGCACGTTTTTGTGATAGGGGCACGGGGCGCTTATGGACTTGCCCATTTCTTCGGGTATGCCCTGTCCTGGATCAAAAGGCATGTGCGCCTGATTGACGGGCCCAATAACGCCCTTTTTGACAAAATGGCGGATATTGAAAAGGGCGACGTCGCCCTTGCCATCAGCACGCCGCCATATGCGAATGTAACCATTGACCTGCTGGTACTGGCACAAAACTGCGGCGCTACCACCATTGCGATAACTGATTCCCTTACCTCTCCCCTTGCGCAGCATGGAACCTATTGTCTTCCTGTGCACAACGAGGTAATGACGTTTGCGGATAACGTCGCCCCCATATTAAGCCTGCTCACAGGGTTGCTGGCGCTGGTTGGAAATAAGGAATCCCAGCGGTCGGCAAACTCGCTGGAAAAGCTAGAACGCTTCTGGGAAAAAAGCGGGGCATATTATCAGGAAAACAAATAGTGATACAGTCCCGGATATTTTCCACAGCGTTCCCGTAAATATGAAAATACCCGGGAAATCCATCTTAACTGGATTTCCCGGGTGATCCCTTGGCATTCCGCCATATTGGACAATTTTGATGCAAGTATTGCATCGGATGCATCCTGCAAGCTATTCTTTAGTGAGCATTATTCTACCCCAACCACCTCAAACCCTGCCTCCTCCACCGCTTCCCGTAGTGCCGCGTCGGTTAGAGCCGGAGCGGACACCCCCACCGTGGCGGTTTTCTCCTCCAGATTCACCTCCGCGCTTGTTACGCCGTCCACGGCCTGCAATTCCTTTGTTACAGCAGCGGCACAGTGGCTACAGCTCATTCCCTCAATGCGTATAACTTTTGTCATAGTAATCCCTCTCTCGTTTGGTATGTGATATATTTTTTGAACCATATTGACAGGTGTTCCTTCTCTTGATACTATTATATCAACAAGTGACGAGATCGCAAGAATGCACTTATTTGTAATATAGTACCCAAAAAGATACTATAAAAGGAACTATAAAAATGGAACAGAACTCGCGCAATAAAAACTGCCCTGTCTCCACGGCGATCCATCTGATTGGCGGCAAGTACAAGGCATTGATCCTATGGCATCTGACAGGACAGCGGGTGCGTTTCAGCGGGCTTCGCAGGCTGGTGCCGGAAGCGACGCCCAAGATGCTGACGCAACAGCTCCGGGAGTTGGAAAGCGACGGCCTGATCCGGCGAGAGGTGTATCCTGTAGTGCCTCCAAGGGTGGAGTATTATCTTACGGATCTGGGTAACAGCCTGTTCCCCATTTTAGAGGCGATGTATGATTGGGGCGCCAAGCTGATGGAAACGGAAGGAATTCAGCCGGATTGCTCCATGAAGGAGCAAGGCTCCTGCCGGGAAAAATGCGTAACAGTAAATGATGGTAAAGGTTAAAGGCTAAGGCCCCCGTTGCTACCGCAATGGGGGCCTCTTGTATGCGCTTCTTCTACTTTTTGTAGTCCATATAGCTGCCGGATGCCGACATGGCGTTGTTGGTATAGCCCAGCACCCTTTGCTTAGCCTGGTTCTCGGCCAGGCTTTGTTTGCTCTCGGCTCTCAGGGTTTCCAGTGCGGCATTGAGAATGCTGTCTTTTTGCAGAATCTCCTTGGCGAGGCTTTTGATTGTGCGGCGGTCATCCTCCGACAGGTCATCCGCGGACAGCATGTCAAACTCCTCCATCAACCCTTGGCGTTCCTCCACGCCGCGGAGCATAATATCGAAGCTGGCGCGGTTGTGTAACATGCGATCCGTTACATCCCTGAGCTCCGACATAATGGTTACCCGGTTGCGGCCTTCGTGAGCGCCACTCATACGGCCCGGCCTCCCACTACGCCCGCGTGCTGGGTACGCCGGTTAATCTTTTCAGCCTGGTCAAACGAGTCGCGCAAATCCTTCATGAGGGGGATTAGCTGCTCAATGAGCTTCGTATCCTTTTGCAGGTTTGACTGAAGCAGCTGCTTGGCCAGGAAGACGTACATATCCCGCAGCTCACTGGAGATGGGATAGCGCATATCCAACGAGGAGGCCAGGGTGGTAACGATGGTCTGAGCCTTGGTTAAGCAGTCGTTGGCGGCGCCCAGATCCTTCCTGTCAATGGCCAGAACCGCAAGCCGGCACTGTTTAATCAGTTCGTCAAACAGCTTTACCAGCAATTCGCCCGGCGCAAGGGTGGACAGGGACTGCTCTTTGTATTGTGCGTAAGCATTATTAGGAGTCATAATATTATACCTCACTCAGTTAAGACTGTTCCGACAGCCAGCTGCTTTGGGCGCTCATATTTGAGATCGCGGTTTCCAGTGCCGAGAATTTCTTCCAATAACGGGCATATTCATTTTCCAGCCGGTATTTCAGGTTGGAGATGATCTTGTCGATGGCTTCCATCCGGTCGCCCAAGACACTGGTGTTGTTTCCGGTAAGCTTGGAGGTTCCCGCCAGGGTGACCAGGGTGCCCCTGGAGGTGGACGAGGTGCTGGCGGCTTTCTCAATGATGGTGTTCAGGGAATTCGCAAACCCGTTGGTACTGTCGGTAAACATGGTGCGCACCGCGTCGGCGTTGTCTTCCAGCGCTTTATTGAGCTTATCCTCGTTGAGAACAATCAGGCCGCTCTTGGAGTAGTCGACGTCGCCCGAGGTGGTGTTATAGATGGACGCGGTTTCCAAACCGATTTGATAGGGGGCCAGCCCGGACGCCTCAACGGTTTTATAGAGGGTGTCCCGCATTTGACGCATAATGGCTTGGACGGTGCTGTCATTGCGCAGGACGCCGCTTTTGGCCTTGACCTCCCAGGCATCAATCTCTTCGGTGGTCATATCCGCTTTCTGTTCTTCTGTCAGCGGCGGGTAGTCGGAATACTTTTCCTCTGCCAGCATCTTGGTAAAGACCGTAATCATGGCGTTATAGTCTTCTACAAAGGTTTTGATCTTATCCACAAGCCCCGACTGGTCGGCGGCGACGTCCACTCCGATGGAGGCGGCCGCCCTGCCGGCGTCGGTGAGGGTTCCGGTATTATCGAAGAAGACGATGTCTTTGTTGTACTCCTCGTTGACGGTGACGGTGCTGCCGTTGATGGTGAACTTGTTGGTGGTGCTGGTGAGCTCCTTGGTGGTGCCGTTTATCGTTACTACGGCTTTGGCGTTTACGCCCTGTTCGTGGGTGCTCTTGGATGCGTCCGCCACCGCGGTTGCATAGGTACCTCCAGTGACGCCGAACAGATCCTTGAGCATACTGGACGAGTCGGTGATGGAAATTTCGTCATTGGCGGCATTGAGAACCAGTTTGCCGTCCACTACGGTCAACATACCCGCGCCAAACTTATCATCGAAAGCGGCTATCAGTTCGGTGACGGTATCGCCCGCGCTATAAGCAACAGTTTCGGTGTTGCCACCAATTTCGATGGTAAGGCTGCCGCTGCCGGTGAGCCCCAGGGAGGACAATTTGGGGGAGGTGGTGTTGTTCACCGAGGCGCCGCTAAATCCCAGCAGGGAATAGAGGTCGTCCGGGTCGCCGGAGTTGCCGGTGGCGGATAAGGTAATGGAATCGCTGTTGTTCGCTACCCTGAAGCCGGAGGTGCCATCCGTATTTATATAGAAGGAGACACCAGGGTTTTTGCTGTCAAAGCCAAAGGCGCTATTCACAGCTTTTTGGGTGTTTTCACCTAAAAGCTGCTGGCTCTCGGCGGCCATGTATTTGTTGTAGGTATCCAACTGCTCGGGTGTTAACGTACCCAAATCTATATCGGCTATGTCGGTTACTGCGGCAGCCTCCGACAGCTCATTGTATTTCGCCAGAAGCTTGACATTCAACGCGGCTAGCTGAGTATCTGTAACCTCCACATTGATCTGCTTGGTAACGCCGTTATAGGTGATGTCCATGGTGGCGCTGCCGCTTACGTTGTCGGGGTCGGCGGGGTCGGCGTTCCTGATGGTATCCAAAATACCTTTGGCGGTGTCCGCACCGGACAAATTCTTGCCATCCAGCATCAGGTTGTTGGTGACGTCGCTGCTGATGGAGCTCAAGGTGCTGCCGCCCTGGACGCCCAGAAGCTTGTTCAGGAAGTTGCCGGTCACGTCCTCTATCTCCAGGGTATTGCCCGCGCCGGAGTTGGTGGCGGTCAGTGCAAAAGTCTCATTAATAGAGTCGAAGGTCAGCTTGGCATTGGCGCCTGAATTGCTGATACGGCTCATAAGGGTAGCCATCGTCTCGTCGGTGTTGCCCGAGATGGTCTTGCCATTAATCTTAAAGGTAAAGGTTTTGCCGTCGGAACCCGCGCCAATAATATCGGAGAGGCCGGGGATATTCTTAATGGCGGTACCGGTGGTAACCTTGTTGGTGGTGACGCCGTTAAAGCCAAGGTTGGCGGCCCCGGAGGTTATATTGATTTTGTTGTCGGAATCGAAGGTGATTTTGCCGCCGCTTACCGAGACAGAAACCATATCATTACTGCCATAAGCCCGTGTCAGGAGCTCCTCCAGCGCGTCCTTGATTTTGCCGTCGGTGGTGGCGATAGCGGCAGCGGTAGCGGGGTCATTCGGGTCGGCATCGTATGCGGAAAGGTCAATGCTCGCCAGCGAATCCAGCTTAATGGTGCGGTTGGAGGAGCTTTGGCCGTCCAGCTGGAAGGTAATGGTTTTTCCGGCAAACTCCAGATCCTTGATGCTGTCACCGGTTAAATCCTGACTGAATTGGGCGCTGGTATATTTCTGGCTGGTGGCCAGTTGGCTTACCTGATTCACGCTGAACTTTCCGGTCTGCGAGGAGGAGGATGTGGTTACCGAAATCGCGCTGGTGCTGGTGCCGGAGAGTGTAGCCTTGTAAACGTTATAAGTACTGGGGGACAGCATATTATTGGCGCCGCTGGTGGTGTAGTCAAAATACTTGGCCTTGAACTCGTTCAGGGCAGTGGTAACGCTCCGGTAGGCGGTCTGCTTCCACTGGAGCAGCTGCTTGCTCTGCTGCTGCTTGGCGATTCTGTTTCTTGTGGACTGGGTTAAGGCCTCTACAAGGCTGTCTGTATCCAAACCGGATATCAGGCCGCCCAGACCCTTGTTTTTCTTTGTAATGGACGCGTATATGTTGCTGGCTGACGTCGAACTGGTAACTGCCATTGATAACAACCTCCCTGTAACCTCATTATGCATTTCCTTTTCTAAGATAGATATCGTCCGGTTATAAGGAAACTTAAATAATTTTTAAAAATAAAAAAGGCAGCCGGGGTAATTCCCAACCACTTGAAATGCTAAAAAACATTCTCTATTTTTGAAAATGGCGCGGCAAATCCCGCAATGTCATTAAGATAAGGGTTGTTCACGATTCCCCGGGCGGCCACAGGCCGCCCCTGCAAAGGAAAATCAAATACAATCGCGCAGGGGCGAGCTGCGTTCACCCGCTTTACTTATTGACATTACCGCCTATTTGGAAAGATACCGCACAATGGCGGAGGGAATGCTGTTCAGGGGCATTTGATCCACAACGCCCCCCAGGTTGTAGGCTACCATGGGCATTCCATACACAACGCACGAGGCCTGATCCTGGCCAATTGTGTAGGCGCCGGTTTTTTTCATGGCCAACAGGTTTTTCGCGCCGTCGGCCCCCATGCCGGTGAGGATAACGCCTATAGCGTTGGCTCCCGCGTTTTGGGCCACCGATTCAAACAGGGCGTCCACAGAGGGGCAGTGGCCGGATACCTTCTCCCCGGCCTCACAGCGGACAAAGTAGCCGCGGCTGTCGGAACGGATCCGCATATGCCTGTCGCCCGCGGCCAGCAGTGCCAGCCCCGGCGTCACCCGATCACCGTCCTGGGCCTCCCGCACCGCAATTTTGCTCATTTTATCCAATCTTTCGGCATACATCTTGGTAAATCCCACAGGCATATGCTGAACCATCACAATACCCGGCGTGTTGGCGGGCAGATCCTTAATTACCGCCAGAATGGCCTCGGTTCCCCCGGTGGACGCACCGATGGCGATGAGGGTCTTGTTGCTGATCGCCTTGGCGGTGGCAGGCAGCCTGGCGGGGATGGGCATCACCGGGGCGGTAACCCGCTGGGTACCGGCGGCGGGGGCAACCTCGGCGCGCTTCATCTGAGCGGAGGACGCCGCGATTTTGATTTTGGAAATGGCCTCCCGGACAAAGGTGGCATTGTCCATCTTTGTTTGGGCGCTGGGCTTGGCTACAAAATCCACCGCTCCGGCATGGAGCGCCTCAAAGACATTGTTGGGGTTGGAGCTGATGACCACCACCTGGATTTTGGGGTATTTGGGCCTGATATACCTGAGGAAATCCGTGCCGCGCATTTTTGGCATTTCCATATCCAGGGTAATGACGTCCGGAAGAAGGGACGCTACCTTTTGCTGTGCCTCAAACGCGTCGGACGCCAGTCCTACAACCTCGATGCCCACGTCCTGCGTCAGGGATTTGGACATAAATTCCCGGAAGAAGATGGAGTCATCCACAACTAAAACCCTGATCTTCATGCTCCACCGCCTTTCTGGTATACCGAGGGCATGATGTAGTTAAACCGCGTCGGCCTTGCCAGGGATTCGGTGTGCCCGATAAAGAGAAAACCGCCGGGGCACATGCTGTCATATATGCGCTCCACCAGCTGCGCCTTGGTTGGCGCGTCGAAATAAATCATGACATTGCGGCAAAATACCACCTGGTAGGGCTTCTTGAATTTGATGGGATCCATGAGGTTGAATTGCCGGTAGATGACCTCGCTTTTAATCGCGGGCACCACCTGCACATACCCCTTGCCGCAGGGCTGGAAGTACTTCCGCTTCCATGTGTCGGGGATATCCTTGATGGAATCCTCCGAGTAGATACCGTTTCTCGCCTGTTCCAGAACCTTGAGGGAGAGATCGGTTGCCAGAAGCTTTTTATCCCAGTGGGGAATTCTGTTGGCAAAGTAGTCGTGGAGAATCATAGCCAGTGTATAGGGTTCCTCCCCGGAGGAGGAGGCGGCGCACCAGATGCGCAGATCCCGATCCCGGGTGTTCTCCTCCAGCAGGGGAAGCACCTTGGTGCGGAAATAATCAAAATGATCCGATTCCCGCATAAAATAAGTATGGTTGGTTGTGACGCTGTTGAGCAGGTGGGTGATTTCCTTGCCGGATTTATCGTTGATTACGGCCTTAATATAGCCCGTGTAATCGGTGAAGCCGCGTTCATGCAGGTAGTTCCCCAGGCGTCCCTCCAGCAGTACCCGTTTATTGATAAGATTGATACCGTAGTTGGCCTTGAGGTAATCCACCAGGTAATGAAACTCTTCATCTTTAATCTTAATCATAGTATGCCGCTAACTCTCCTGTCGTCAGGGGGAAAGCTAGAATTCCTCTCCACCAATATTATCAGTATCCAGCATGTCGTCATCCAGGACGGTGGGGCAGTTTAAAATAAGCTTTATGCCGGTTTCCGCCTTGCCAACGCCCATGATAAACCGGGCCTCGATGTTGGTGTTCAGAGAGGGCGGCGCTGAAATATCATCTTCATCCAAAGTGATTACCTCGGAGACACTGTCCACAATCAGCCCCACCGACATGCCCCTGTCCACCACCACGATAATGCAGGTGCGGTCGTTGTACTCCTGGGGCATCTTGCCAAAACGGATGCGCACATCCACAATGGGAATGACCTTCCCCCGCAGGTTGGTGATGCCGCAGACAAAGTCGGGGCAATTGGGAACCTTTGTCACCGGCTGGACGTTAATAATATCCTCGACGTACTCTATTGGGATAGCGAACTCCTGGCCATCCAGGAAAAACACCAGGAATTTACCCCGCATGGTGTCCTCCGAATCATAATCCGCCTCGGTTACGGCCGTACCCTTCAATTCTTCCGCCATCGTCCATCTACCTCTTTTCCATAACGTATTCAATGATGCTGCCCACGTCCAGGATCAGGCTGATATTGCCGTCCCCCAGAATGGTGCAGCCCGAAATTCCGTAGGGCTTGATGTCATATTTATTGAGATAAACCGGCAGGGGCTTCACCACGATCTGCTGCTCACCGATCAGCTCATCTACAAACAGGCAGATGGAGCGGCCGCCGCTCTGCACCCAGATCAGGATGCCTTCCTCAATCTCGGTGAGGGCGTTGGGCACGTTATACAGCTGGTGCAAGCGGATAATGGGGTAAACATCCCCCCGGATCATAATCATTTCGTTGCCGGTGGTGTCGACAATCACCTGCTCCTTTGTGGCCTTGAAGGATTGGTTGATGGCGGTGATTTGCAGGGTGTAGGTTCCGCCGCCCACCGAAACATCCATTCCGTCCACAATGGCCAGGGTCAGGGGGATTTTCAGGAACACGCTCATTCCCTGCCCCTTCTTGCTCTCAATGACCACGGTGCCGCCTATCTTCTCCACATTTTTCTTTACTACATCCATACCCACGCCCCGGCCGGAAAATTCCGTGACGGCTTCCTTTGTGGAAAATCCGGGGGCGCACAGCAGCATAAACGCCTCCTTCTCGGTGTACTCCCCGGCGGGCTTTACGAGGATTCCGTTCTGCTTGGCCTTGGCCAGAAGCTTTTCGGCGTCCAGCCCCTTGCCGTCATCCGAGACGGTGATGAGGATTTCGCCGCCGGTGTTTTGCGCCGACAGGGTGACGGTTGCCTTCCGGGGCTTGCCGGCGGCTTCCCTTTCCGCCGGATCCTCCACGCCGTGATCCATAGCGTTCCGCACCAGGTGCATAATGGGATCGGCAATACCGTCGATAATGGTTTTGTCGATATCGGTTTCCTCGCCCATGGTGACCAGGTCGGCCTCCTTATCTAGGGCGCGGCACATGTCCCGCACCACCCGCTGCATCTTCTGGAAGGTGCCGGCCACCGGTATCATCCGGATGGACATGACCATATCCTGAAGCTCGTCTGTAAGCTTCATCAGCTGGCGGGCATTCTTGTTAAAATTGTCCAGCTTGGCGATGCCCCGCAAATCGGGGCTCCGGGTCACCATGGATTCGGTAATGACCAATTCCCCCATCAGATCCATCAGCTCATCCAGCTTGGAGAGGCTGACATTGATGAGATTCTGCTTGATGGGCTTGCTGTTTGCGGGGGCGGACGCCTTGGCGGCGGGTGCAGGCTCCTTTTCCGGGGCGGGAGGGGCGGATACCGCCGGAGCCGCCACAGGGGCGGGTGCCACCGCCACGGGAACGGGAGCGGCGGCGGGCGCGGGCGCAGCCGCAGCCGTTTCCGCCTGGGAGCTCAACAGACTGACACTGGCCATTTTTACGTACATGGAGCCTTCCAGGGTCTTTTGCAGCTCCGCCCGGGACATGGGGGTTTCCAGCTCCATCGTAAAGCCGTTTTCCACAATGACGGTGGCGGAGGCGGGGTTCCCCTCAATATCCGGGGGGCTATAGCCGAGGATGTTGCAGGAGGATCGCAGGGTGTTCAGGAGCATGAAGGCCCGGAGGTTTTCCATGCCGCTCTCGTCGTCGAAGTGAATCTGAGCCTGATACCGGTCGCCGGTGATGGCGGTGGCCGCCGCCGGAGCCGTGGAGAAGGCGGAGCCGTCCGCGCTGGTGACGACGGCATGCTTTACATGCATGCAGCCCTCGGCAATGGACTGGAGCGCCTCGGGGGAGAGCTCCGACTCCACCATCAGGTTAAAGCCGTTAATCAGGATATAGGAAGCCGTCTCCGGATTACTTTCAATATCCGGCGGATCCATGCTCAGGATACGGGCATGGGGAGACAGGGTGGAAACCAGCATGAAAGCCCGAAGGTTTTCCATGCCGCAATCCTCCTCAAATAAAACCTCAATGTGATAAGTCTCGCCTCCGCCGACGGGCGCGCTCTGCGCCGGAGCCTTCGCCGGTGGGGCGGGGGCAGTCCCGCCGGACGGGGGCGCGGCCGCGCCGGTGAGCTTATTCAGGAACGCAACGGCCCGGGACACCAGCTCGTCGTTGCCCTCGGACAGGGGGGCCCCCTCCTGAATGGCCTCCAGCTGGGATTTTAAGAAGTCGGTCGCGTCCAGCATCAGGTCGAACATCTCTGTAAAGAACTCGGGTTGGATGCCGTTGTCCCGGATGTAAAAGAACGTATCCTCCAGCCGGTGGGTGACGGCGGAGATGACATTAAAGTCCATCATGGCAGAGGAGCCCTTGATTGTATGCATAATACGGAAAATTTCGCCCACATTGTCCTCGGTGAGGGATTGGTTTTTCTCGGAGCTTAACAGGACTTCATCCAGCTGCTCCAGCAGGGAGGACATTTCAAACAAGAACATCTCCAGCATTTGGTCGTTAGCAGAGTTAACATTGCTCATACTTCTCACCCTATACCTTAATATGATTTTGGCAAAACAGCGGCGGATGCAATTGCTTGTTCCGGAACGACACACCCCATTTTGCGACAATTACCTACGCTTCATTATATACCATCCTCTTTCATATATCAATGATTTCGGCGCATTCCGTACAAAATTTAACCCCAAATGTAAAAATTATTTTCTGTGCCCCGGCCCCGGGCGGAGGAGGAATGTCCGGGATTAAGGAAATTTTGGTTGCTTTATGCCGGGGAGTGTGCTATAATATCCCGGCAACCTGAAAACACACGCTTTTGTCCGGCAGGCTCTGGTGGTCGCGGAACCGTGATCCGGGCCTGTTTTTATGCAAGAGCGGCGGTAAAAACCAAAGGAGGAAATTATCAATGAGCGTAGTATCTATGAAGCAGCTGCTGGAGGCGGGCGTCCATTTCGGGCACCAGACAAGAAGGTGGAACCCCAAAATGGCCCCCTATATCTTCACCGAGCGCAACGGCATCTACATTATCGACCTGCAAAAGACCGTGCGGAAGCTGGAGGAAGCATATATGTTTGTCCGTGGGTTGGCGGAAAACGGCCAAACCCTGCTGTTTGTCGGCACGAAGAAGCAGGCCGGAGACTCGGTGCGGGACGAAGCGCAGCGATCCGGCGCGCATTATGTAAACGCGCGGTGGCTGGGCGGCATGCTCACCAATTTCGGCACCATCCGCACCCGGATCGACCGCCTGGCCCAACTTCGGGCGATGGAGGAGGACGGCACCTTTGACCGCCTGACCAAGAAGGAAGCGGCCAAGCTGAACCTGGAGATCGAAAAGCTGGAGAAATTCCTGGGCGGCATCAAGACCATGGAAAAGCTTCCCGGCGCGCTGTTTGTCGTGGATCCCCGGAAGGAGAAAATCGCTGTCGCGGAGGCGAAAAAGCTGGGTATTCCCGTTGTGGCCATTGTGGATACCAACTGCGATCCCGACGATATCGACTATATTATTCCCGGCAACGACGACGCCATCCGCGCCGTTAAGCTGCTTAGCCAGGTAATGGCCAACGCCCTCATCGAGGGCAGGCAGGGCATGGACGCGGCCGAGGCCGCCGAGCAGGAGGAACAGGACGCGGCGGCGGAAGAGGCCGAGGCGCAGAAACAATTTTAATCATCCCATTATGTTGGTATAGATTTAGTACAGGAGGAGTTCACCTATGGCAGCGTTTACTGCAAAAGACGTACAATTACTGAGAGAAAAAACCGGTTGCGGAATGATGGACTGCAAAAAAGCGCTCACCGAAGCAGAGGGCAGCATGGACAAAGCGATGGAGCTTCTGCGGGAGAAGGGGCTGGCGGCCGCCAGCAAAAAGGCAGGAAGAATTGCCGCGGACGGCATGGTTCACGCTGTTGTGGAGGGTAATGTCGGCGTTATTGTAGAGGTAAATTCAGAGACCGACTTCGTGGCCAAGAACGCCGACTTTCAGGCGTTTGTGGATGCCGTGGCCAGAACGGTTGCCGCCCGGAATCCCGCAGATGTGGAGGCGCTGGCCGCCATGAAGCTTTCCGGCAGCGAAATGACGGTGGAGGAAGCTCTCCGGGATAAGATTCTCGTCATCGGGGAAAACCTGAAAATCCGCCGGTTTGCGCGGTACGAGGGCGTTGTGTCCACCTATATCCACGGCGGCGGCAGAATTGGCGTTATGGCCAGGTTCGACGCCGATGCCGGAACTGCCGCCAAAGCGGAGTTCCAGAGCTTTGCCAAGGATGTAGCCATGCAGGTTGCCGCCGCCGGGCCCCAGTACCTCTGCAAGGAGGAGGTTCCCCAGGACGTGGTGGGCAAGGAAAAGGAAATCCTGACCGCCCAGGCGATAAATGAGGGAAAAGCCCCCCAAATTGCCGAAAAGATGGTCAACGGCCGCATCCAGAAATTCTACAAGGAGGTTTGCCTCCTGGAGCAGCCCTATGTGAAGAACGGCGACATTTCCGTAACCCAGTATGTGGAGGAAACCGCCAAGGCATTGGGCGGCAGCATCAAGGTGCTGGAGTTTGTCCGGTATGAAAAGGGCGAGGGCCTGGAAAAAAGAGAAGACAACTTTGCCGACGAGGTTGCCGGAATGATGAAATAACCCGCCGGATACGGCGTATATACCCAGGGCGGCCCGGCATTGGCGGGCCGCCCTTTTTATGGAACGGGCGCGTAACAGGCCGGGGAAAATCAGAGGGCGAAAATTGACTAAAACCGTATAAATTGCGTTGCTTTCTGCTTGGTATTGTGGTAAGCTTTGGTTATCTTTGAATGCGTCAGGAGGGCGCTCGTGAAAATCAATATATATTTCCATGTAATTGCCGCCGTTGCTTTGGCCGCGGCCCTTTCCGCTTGCCAGGAAATGGAAGGGCGCTCCCCGACGGAGGGGAACGGCATTTCCGGCGCGGGGCCGCGTTCCTATGTGGGGGCGACAGCCTCGGCGGCAGAAAACGGACAAACCCTCCTGCAACGATGGGCTTTGGATGAGATGTCCGGCAAGGTTAAGCTTCCCCCGTCTTTGTACAGCCTGGAGATCAGCTCGGGAAAACAGCTGATGGAGAAGCCGCTGGCGCTGGTATCCGATAACGGATACCTTACGATGATTCAGACAGATTCGCTAAAGGCCCGCTGCTTTTACGCCGGAGACGGAATTGTCGGCGTATACAATGAGGATGTTATATTGTTCCTGAATACCGGAAACAATAGCCTGGAGGAGCTGCCTCCCCTGCGGCTGAATACCCCCGAAGGGTCAAGCAAGAAAAATACGATCATCAATGTTGCCTATGACATCAATAAGCAGAAAATGGTTGTTATTTACGCTCCCCAGACTCTCCCCGACATGCGCGATCCGGGCTGGAGCGGAGACAGGGAGCCGGTTCGGATGTTTGTTGTAAACCCCGCCACAGGGGAGGCGGAAAAGCAATTAATAACTGACCTGAACCCCAGCACGGATCACAATCATAACCTGCGCCCCGGCTTGGAGAGCGTGTTGAAATACCCCGATTTGTTTTTTTATGCAGGCGGCGTATACAACCAGCAATGGGGAGCGTTTTATAACCTGGAGACGGAAAAGTCCGTTTCCTTGGGAAAAGGGGCGGTGGCGTTTGATGAAGAAAGCGAAGCGCCCCTTTTCGTGTGGCTTCGCATGCCGTCGGGAGTCGGCGGCAGCCTGCAAATGGAAGCGGTTCTGCTTGACATTACCGGATGCCGGCAAGGCTCCGTCATGCTTCCCATTGACATGGACTATACCTTTGTCTGGGAAAACGCCGCCTGGCAGATGGATTACGCTGCTAAGAACGATATCCTGCTGGAAAACTATAAATGGAGGTACAACCTCCATTTTGAGGACGGCATGGCTGAAGCGGTACGGGTATACACCGAGGATCGGCTGGATGAGCTTCTGTCTGTCAGCCGGGACGGACGCTACCAAGTCTACAGAGCCGACCAGGGCGGCGGAGGGGACAGCGCCTGGGCCGATATTTTGGTAAAGGACACCCAAACCGGAGAGCTGCGCTACCTTGCCGAGGATTCCTTCGGTTCGGTTTCCTTCGGCTCCGGGACACAGCTGCTTGTCAGCCATTTCGATTCCGTCGCGCTTATAGACGCGGAAACCGGAGAGGCTCTGGAGCAGGATTTCGGCTTGGACTGTAAAGCGGAGGATGCCGTTGTGGTAGGTTTAGCCTATGATTCTGCGAAGCAGTGGTATCTGCTGGGCTGGGTGACCCCGGTTTCCCGGGACAGCTTTGAAAATCCGCTGAAAGCGCCGCTGTGCATCAGGGTTGTCAACCAGGACGGGGAGCTTGTAAAAGACATTGTCACCAATTGGGAGATACAGCCCCGCCATATATATGATTACCAGCAGGTGAGCTTGCTGACAGACGGAGAGGGCGGCCTTCAAATAAACCGGCAGGAATGGGATAGTGAAGCCGGGAGCGTATATTATTGGTAGAATTTAATTTTACAGTACTTTACATACCTGTCTCCATCATGTAAAATGAGAGGGGTACGGAGCCTGCGGGCTCGGAGAAAAACAAAAAACGGGAGGGATGCGCGTGGCGCCGCTATACCGGAGAGTCCTGCTCAAGCTCAGCGGGGAGGCCCTGGCTGGAGAGGGTAGGTTTGGATTCGACGATAAGGTTCTGCGCAACATTTGCGCCAGCATCAAGGACTGCGTGGATTTAGGCGTTCAGATGGGCATAGTAGTAGGAGGCGGGAATTTTTGGCGGGGCCGCAGCAGCGGCAGCAATATGGATCGCACCCGGGCAGACCAGATCGGAATGCTGGCCACTGCCATGAATGCCCTGGCGCTGGCGGACGCGCTGGAGGCCCAGGGTGTTCCGGCGCGAATTCAGACCGCCATCCCCATGCCTCAGGTTGCGGAGCCCTACATACGCAGCAAGGCAATCAGGCATATGGAAAAAGGCCGTGTTGTGGTATTCGGGTGCGGCACCGGAAACCCCTTTTTTTCAACCGATACCGCCGCCGCGCTCCGGGCCGCGGAGATCAATGCGAACATCATCTTCAAGGCGACCCAGGTAAACGGCGTATACGACGACGATCCCAAGAAAAACCCCAATGCCAAGCGGTATGACCGGCTCACCTTCTCCCAGATATTGAACGACAACCTGTCGGTAATTGATTCCAACGCGGCGTCCATGTGCAGGGACAACGGGCTGCCCATGCTGGTATTCAGCCTGGAGGATCCCCACAACATTGTTCTGGCGCTGGAAAGCGAGTCCATTGGCACCATTGTTAAGGAGGAAGCGGAATGAGTGATGTAGTCAAAACAGTAGAAGAAAAAATGAAAAAAACCATGGGTGTATTGTCCGGCGAGCTTGCGTCTATCCGGGCGGGCAGGGCCAGCCCCGCGGTGCTGGATCGCATTGTGGTGGATTATTACGGCACCCCCACCCCCATCCAGCAGATGGCGGCTATTTCGGTATCCGAGGCGCGCATCCTTGTGGTAGCCCCCTGGGATAAGTCCACCATGGGCGCCATCGAGAAGGCAATCCAGAAGTCGGATTTGGGCATCAACCCCAGCAACGACGGCAACGTCATCCGCATTGCGTTCCCCCAGCCCACCGAGGAACGCCGCAAGGAGCTGTGCAAGCTGGTGAGTAAGACCGGCGAGGAGGCCAAGGTGGCTGTCCGTTCCATCCGCCGGGACGCCAATGAAAAAATCAAGGCCCAAAAGAAAAAGAATGAAATCACCGAGGACGATGTGAAGGATCTGGAAAAAGAAATCCAAACCGTCACCGACAGGTTTATCAAGGATATTGACAAAACCTGCGCGGCCAAGGAAAAGGAAATTCTGGAGATTTAGGCCGGCTTAGGCGAAAAAAGGATATATTCTAAACGCAAGGGGGAGAGAGCCGGGCCGGCGGCGCCAGCCGCGGGAGCCGGCCGCTTTCGCCCTTTGCCTCTTTTCCACAGGCCAAAGGAGGAACGGCATGACAAACCAGGAGCGGGAGGGCTTGCCCCTTCACATGGGGATCATCATGGATGGCAACGGCAGATGGGCCAAAAAACGGGGCTTGCCCCGGAGCGCGGGCCATAAGCAGGGCGCGCTGGTATTCCGTAAAATTGTCCGCCATTCTGCGGAGCTGGGCATTCCGGTTCTCACTGTATACGCCTTTTCCACCGAAAATTGGAAGCGGCCCCGGGACGAGGTGGCGGGGCTTATGTCCCTGATGCGCTCCTATCTTAAGGATATGGAGAGGTACAAAAAAGAAGATATTAAGGTGCGTATTATCGGTGACGTGTCCGTCCTGGAGGAGGATATCCGGCAGGATATCCTAAGGCTGGAGGAGGGCAGCGCCGGGGGAACCCGGCTTACCCTGAATATCGCCGTCAGCTACGGCGGCAGGGCGGAGCTGGTCATGGCGTCCAGAGAGCTGGCCCGGCGCGCCCTGGACGGCGGCATCCCCGATGTGGATGCGGTGGACGAACAAGCCCTGGAGAGCCTGCTTTACACCGCCGGACAGCCGGATGTGGATATGATCCTGCGCACAGGCGGGGAGCGGCGGCTTTCCAATTTTCTGCTGTGGCAGAGCGCCTATGCGGAATATGTGTTCTCCGATACCTTATGGCCGGATTTCACCCCGAAGCATCTGGACGAGGCCATCGCGGAATTTTCCCGGCGAACCCGGCGGATGGGCGGTGTATAATATGGCTGAAGCGCGCATGAAGGAAGGAGGGCAGGGATGAAAACAAGAATTATTTCGGCGCTGGTGGGGCTTATTTTGCTGGCGGTGGTGTTTGTGTTTCTGGACACCCTGGTTCTCAATGTGACTATTGGCTTTATCTGCTTTATGGGCGTGTGGGAGCTTCTCCATGCCACCGGCTGCACCCGTTTCAAGGGACTGACCGTCCTGTCAATGCTTATGACCCTGCTGATCCCCTTTGCCCGGGAGGCGTACTCCGGCGAATTCCTGTTTGAGGCGGTGTACACGCTGGTGGTGGCTTATTTTGCCATCCTGCTGAAAAACAGCGCCGAGATGCGCATAGAGCACTTTGCCATGGCCTTCCTGTTCAGCACGGTGGTTCCGGTTTTCTTTTCCTGCGCCGTTTACCTCCGGGACGATTACGGGGCGGTGGGAGGCGGCTTTTACCTGCTGCTGGCCTTGGGCTCCGCCTGGCTGTGCGATACCGGCGCTTATTTTGTGGGCCGGAAGCTGGGGAAACACAAGCTGGCCCCCAAGGTGAGCCCCAACAAAACGGTGGAGGGCGCGGTGGGCGGCATTATTACCGGAACCGCGCTGATGCTGCTGCTGGCCTGCGCCTACGCCGCCGTTGCCAGTCTCGCCTTTGAGGGAACAGTTCGGGTGCACTATGGGGCGGTGGCCCTGTTCACCCCACTCTTTTCGGTGATGGGGATGCTGGGGGATCTGTCCGCCTCCATCATCAAAAGGGAGTTCGGTATCAAGGATTTCGGGCATATCATGCCAGGGCATGGCGGCATCATGGACAGGTTTGACAGTACCGTCTTTACATTGCCCGCCGTATATATCCTAAGCAGCCATATCAGTTTGTTTTCCATATCAGCGTAATACGCGGTGGGAAATTATTCAAGGCTGTGTCACACAACCCATGCATATATTTCACAAAATCAATGTACAATAGAGAGTAATACGGGGGCTGCACATGAAAAGAATTTCTCTGCTGGGCTCTACCGGCTCCATTGGAACCCAAAGCCTGGAGGTGTGCGAAAATCTGGGGTATGAGGTGGCGGCGCTGACCGCCTATCAAAACGATCGGCTGCTGGCGGAGCAGGCCCGCCGGTGGCGTCCCCGGATGGTGGCCATTGCCGACAAAAGCCGCTACACCGCCCTGAAGGCTCGCCTGGCCGACCTGGATATCACCGTGACGGCCGGGGAGGAGGGCGTCTGCCAGGCGGCGGCGCTGGAGGACTGCGACACGGTGATTAACGCGGTGGTGGGCATCGCGGGACTGCTTCCCACCGTCGCCGCCATTGAAGCGGGGAAATACATCGCCCTTGCCAACAAGGAAACCCTGGTGGCCGGGGGAGGGCTGGTCATGCCCCTGGCAAGGAAAAAGGGCGTGACCCTCCTGCCGGTGGACAGCGAACACTCCGCCATGCTCCAGTGCATGGCGGGCCGGGCGCCGGATCAGATCCGGGGCGTTATCCTCACCGCGTCCGGCGGGCCTTTTTATGGAAGGAGCCGAGGGGAGCTGGCGGAGGTAACCCCCCGGGAGGCCATGGCCCATCCCACCTGGAGCATGGGCAGCAAAATCACCGTTGATTCGGCCACCATGATGAACAAGGGCCTGGAATTTATTGAGACCATGTGGCTTTTTGACCTGAAGCCCCATCAGATTGAGGTGGTGATTCACCGCCAGAGCGTTGTTCACTCCGCGGTGGAGCTCCAGGACGGCTCGGTTATCGCCCAGCTAGGTGTGCCGGATATGCGCCTGCCCATCCAGTATGCCCTTACATACCCCGCCCACCTGCCGTTACCCGGAAAACGCCTGTCCCTCACGGATTATGGCTCCCTTACCTTCGATCCCCCCGACCGGGAGACGTTCCGCTGCCTGGATGTGTGCATCCGCGCCGCCGGGGAGGGCGGCCTGAGCGCCTGTGTGGCCAACGGCGCCAACGAAAGAGCCGTGGCCCTCTTTCTGGAGGGCAGGATTTCCTTCCTGGAGATCGGCAATCTGGTGGAGGAGGCGGTGGACGCGGTGCGTCCCAAGGGCGGCATCACGCTGGCGGCGATCCGGGAGGCCGACGCCTTGGCGCGGGAGTATGTGTCGCGCAGGGCGGAGCGGAATCCGTCCCGCTGAAAGGAGATATACATGAATATTGGAACCATCTTGCTGGCTCTTGTAGTCTTTGGAGTGCTGATTTTTGTCCATGAGCTGGGGCATTTTCTGGCGGCCCGGTGGGCCGGGGTTCGGGTGAACGAGTTTGCCCTGGGCATGGGCCCGGCGGTTTTCAGCATCACCAGGGGGGAAACCAAGTACTCCCTGCGGTTGCTGCCCCTGGGAGGCTACTGCGCCATGGAGGGGGAGGACGAGGACACCTACGACGCCGGTTCCTTCAACAACGCGGCTTTGCCCAAGCGTATTGTTATCATGGTGGCGGGCGCGGCCATGAACCTGCTGCTGGGCCTGATTATCCTCGGGGTGCTCACCACCCAGCTGGATCGGCTGGGCTCCACCACGGTGGCGGGCTTTAAGGACAGCTCCGTCAGCAGCTCGCAGCTTATGGCGAACGATAAAATCCTGCGGCTCAACAACCGCCGTGTCTGGTCGGACAACGACATGATCTATGAGTTTATGCGGGATCGGGACGGCGTGATGGATATTCTGGTGGAGCGCCAAGGGGAAAAGGTGCTGCTCCCGAATGTGGCCTTTCAAATGCGGGATCTGGGCGAAGGGATGCAGGGCATTTATATCGACTTCACCGTTTACGGGGTGGAAAAAACCGTACCCGGGGTACTTTTTAATTCCGTGAACTGGACGGTGTCCCTGGTCAAGCAGGTGTGGGGCTCCCTCATCGACCTTATCACCGGGCGGTATGGGCTGAATCAGCTCTCGGGGCCTGTGGGGGTTACCACCGCCATCGGGGAGGTGTCCAGCCAGGGGCTGCGGCCGCTCCTCATGCTGGTGGCCTTCATCACGGTAAACCTGGGCGTCTTTAACCTGCTCCCTCTGCCGGCCCTGGACGGCGGACGACTGATCTTTTTATTCCTGGAGGCTATCCGCCGCAAGCCTATAAACCCCAAATATGAGGGGGTCATTCACGCGGTAGGCTTCATGCTCATCATGGGGCTTGTAATCTTTGCCACAGTAAACGACGTGGCAAGGCTGGTGTAATGGTCTTGCTGACCTCGCCCTATTTGACTAGGTCACTGCCTCTGACTTGGCTTTGTGCGCAACTTAACCTTGCCTCCGGCGGCTGGGCGCTGCCCAGACCCGCTTAGGGCCATAATGGCCCTAAGAACCCGTAATTCAGCAGGGTTGTAACGCCCTGCACAGCCAAAACCCCAATCAAACCGTCCGTTCCCTACATGGGGCCCCAAAACCCCATTCCAGGAGCTGGCTTTGTGCTTGAGTAGGCGTTAGCCCTACAAAAAGCCGCGCCGCGCCGGGCGGCGGCCCGCCGACGGCGCACCCCGCACCACCGCGCCAACAGCGTTTGCCAAGGAACACTGGATTCTTAAGGACTAGCAGTCCTTAAGCGGGGGTTTTAGGGGCCGGTGCCCCTATTTAAATATCGTAG
>Ga0153947_1000122_pt1 | contig 34673 bp, 36 predicted proteins | sample TSNJ031MetaG_FD_104697 | JGI IMG/M metagenome (GOLD analysis project Ga0153947, IMG submission 104697) | Attine ant fungus gardens microbial communities from New Jersey, USA - TSNJ031 MetaG | ecosystem: Host-associated > Fungi > Mycelium > Unclassified | place: USA: New Jersey, Wharton State... | reverse complement strand
TATGATGAATTCTATGTTCCGATGAAGCTAAAGGAGCTGGCGGTCATTCTTCAGGTCTCCAGGGAAGAACGGGATCAGCTGCGGCAAGCGTTAGAGGAGTTGGAGAATGAAGGTAAGGTTGCCATAACCGGAAAAGGTAAATATATAAAAGGGCAGTCCGATCGCCTGACCGGAACCTATCAGGCCCATGAAAGAGGGTTTGGGTTTGTGATGATCGAAGGGGAAGAGGATATTTTCATCTCCGAAGATAATACTGGAGGCGCACTGGCCCGCGATATCGTTGAAGCCGTCCTGCTGCAGCAGCAGGGTGGGAAAAGACGCGAAGGCCGGGTCGTCAGGATCGTCGAGCGGGGAACGGTAAAGTTAGTCGGCTTGTTTCAAAAGAGCAAAAACTATGGCTTTGTCTTACCGGATAATCAGCGGTTTGCTAAAGATATCTTTGTCTCCGATGAGGATACCAAAGGTGCTGTAACCGGCCATAAAGTGGTGGTTGAACTTACCTCATACGGTGATGAAGAGAGAAAGCCGGAAGGTAAGGTTATCGAAATCATCGGACATGTCAATGATCCGGGTGTCGATATCATGTCCATCGTAAAAGATCATGATCTGCCGATGGAGTTCTCAGAAAAGATTATGAATCAGGTAGAGCGGGTTGCTAAAGAAGTCAGTGAGGATGACCGGGCCGGCCGGAAGGATATCCGCGGCTGGCAGACGGTGACCATCGACGGCGAAGATGCTAAGGATCTGGATGATGCAATTACTCTGACAAAAAAGGATGGTTTCTTCACCCTGGGTGTCCACATTGCCGATGTGACTAACTACGTACAGGAGAATAGTGCTCTGGACCGCGAAGCGCTGAAACGGGGAACCAGTGTATATCTGGTCGACCGGGTAATTCCGATGCTGCCCCATAAGCTTTCCAATGGGATTTGCTCACTGAATGCCGGAGTGGACAGGCTGGCGCTGAGCTGCATCATGACCATTGACGAGAAGGGTATGGTCAAGGATCACCATATCGTCGAATCGGTAATCTGTGTGGATGCCAGGATGACCTATACCAGTGTGAATAAGATTGTGACCGATCATGATGAAGAAGAGATGGTGAAGTATCAGCAGCTGGTACCGATGTTCGAGTCAATGAAAGAATTATCGGCTATACTGCGGAAAAAGCGTCACAAACGTGGTTCGATCGATTTTGATTTTCCGGAGACTAAAATTATTCTGGATGACCAAGGTCATCCTGTTGATATCAAACCATATGATCGGAATGCTGCCACCAGAATCATCGAAGACTTTATGCTGCTGGCCAATGAAACGGTGGCTGAGGATTATTTCTGGCAGGAGAAGCCGTTTGTTTACCGAACCCATGAGACGCCGGACGATGAGAAAATGAAAAAGCTGGCGTTGCTGATTAATAATTTCGGCTATTCTCTGCACATCGGACAGAATGAAATCCGTCCCAAAGAAGTGCAGAAGCTGTTGACAAAGATTGAAGGGACACCGGAAGAAGCGCTGATCAGCAGACTGGCGCTGCGATCTATGAAGCAGGCCCGGTACACGCCGGAGAACACCGGACATTTCGGTCTGGCAGCACCATACTATACTCATTTCACATCGCCGATCCGCCGTTATCCGGATCTGCAGATTCACCGGATCATTAAAGAGGTCATCCGGGGACGGATGGGTGAGCCCCGTACCGCTCATTATACCGGCATTCTGCCGGAAGTAACTAAACAGGCCAGTGTGACCGAGCGCCGGGCGGAAGAAGTAGAACGTGAAGTTATCAAGATGAAAAAGGCTGAATATATGGAAAAACACATCGGTGAGGTATTTACCGGAGTGATATCCAGCATTACCAAATGGGGGCTCTATGTGGAACTGTCCAATACGGTAGAAGGGCTGGTACATGTCACGAATATGAAAGACGACCATTATGATTATTATGAAGAGCGCTGTGAAATGGTTGGCGAGCATACCAGCAAGGCGTATAAATTGGGACAGACGGTAGAAGTGGTTGTGCTGGATGTAGACCGGCTGCGCCGGACGATTGATTTCGTGCTGGCTTAGAAAGGAAAGAGAAGCTATGGCGAAAACCGAAAGCAAACTGATTGCTAATAATAAAAAAGCGTATCATGATTATTTTATCCTCGAGACCTATGAAGCCGGCATTGCCCTTCATGGTACCGAGGTAAAATCGCTGCGTATGGGTAAATGCAGTATTAAAGAGGCATTTATCCGGATCGATGGCGGTGAGATGTTTATCTATGGTATGCATATCAGCCCGTATGAAAAAGGCAATATTTTTAATAAAGATCCTTTACGGGTGAGAAAATTGCTGCTTCATAAATCGGAGATTTTGAAGATTTTCGGTAAAATGAAAGAAAAAGGAAATACTGTGATACCTTTGAAAGTATATTTTAAAGGAAGTCTGGTTAAAGTAGAATTAGGCCTTGCGAAAGGTAAGAAAATATATGATAAGCGTGAAGACATTGCCAAAAAAGATCAAAAAAGAGAAGCGGAGAGAGAGTTTAAAGTCCGCAATTTAGGGTAAAATGATGATCTACAGCAGAATAAACTTGAAATTACAATTTTAATGGAGTATAATAAACTCAAAGAAGTGCACATGTAGTACCATGAAAGTGTCGTGGTTTTACATGTTGCCGCCAAGTACAAAATATCAGGGCTTGTACTGGTTTCGACGGGGGTTTAGAAGTTAAGAAAGCCATCCGCGGGGCGGGACCGCGTATCAATCCGTATTTAAATTTAAACGCAGACGAAAATTTAGCGTACGCTGCCTAATGGCAGCAGTCGGTTTTAGGTCACTCGCTGCTTAAAGTACCGGCTTCAATCTTGCGGGGCACTTCGTTTCCAAAGCTTTGAGGGAATGGAAGAATTATGAAGCTACTAAATCTGTCAGCCTGTCATTAGGCGGATAGAAGAGGGAATGTCAAAATAATGACTGTGATGGGAGATGTCTTAATGGAAGAGCTTTCGGACAGGGGTTCGATTCCCCTCAGGTCCATCTTAAAAGCACCGTATTTACGGTGCTTTTTTACGGCCACTTAATATGCTATAACAAACCATCCACTTAGACACCAGCCTTTTATTGTCTGCTAAAATAAAGCTGAATGGAGGTGATCTGCAATATGCCTAACACATATAAAACATCGGAGGTAGCGCGGGTAATCGGCATACACCCCAACACTGTCCGGCTTTACGAGGAACTTGAACTTATTCCAAAACCTGAACGGAGACAAAACGGTTATAGGGTATTCACGGATTTTCATTTAGAGCAGTTCAGACTTGCGAGAACTGCTTTAAAAGTTGAGGTTTTACAGAATGGTTTGCGAAAAAAGGCTATTGATATTATCAAGACTTCTGCAACCGGAAATCTTGAAGAAGCGGAAAGCATTACAAAAAGCTACTTATGGCAAATCAAGCGAGAGCAAGAGAACGCCGAGGAAGCCATAGAAATTGTAAAGTTGTTATTGTCTGGTGACGAACAGGAAGGAGATAAGCTATGCCTTACAAGAAAAGAAACGGCTGCTTATTTGCAGATTACTATGGATGCTTTACGGAATTGGGAATTGAACGGTTTATTAACGGTTAAACGAAAACAAAACGGTTATCGAGTATATACCGACGAAGATATAAGGAGGTTAAAAATCATTCGCTCTCTCCGATGTGCAAATTATTCGCTTTTTTCTATTTTACGAATGTTAAGTGAACTATCCCGTAATCCGCAAACCGATATAAAAGAGGCTATTGATACGCCCAATAAAGCTGACGATATTATTTCGGTATGTGACAAACTGTTGACTTCATTACGATACGCTGAAAAAAATGCCGGAAGCATACTTGTTCACCTTGAAAAGATGAATAAAATAAACCGTGGTACTAACATTTAACAACTGGTACTTTCCCCTCACAAGGGTTCATATGTACCATACAGTGCTTGACTTCAGGGTACAGTGTTTCAATTTCATCATGTACCTTTTCGGCCACAGCGTGGCCTTCATATAGCGTTACATTGCCATTTGTACCGATGTCGACATCGATGTAGACTTTATTGCCGAATAGCCGTGTGCGTAAGCAGTCAATGCAAATGACCCCATCCTGCCGGAGGATTGTTTCATGTATTGATTCAATGAGACTGTCATCGCAGGCCGTATCGGTCATTTTTTTGATGGAATCAATGAAAATGCTCAGCGCGGCCTTGAGGATGAATATGCAGATGATCAGACAGGCGATGCTGTCAAGTAAGGGAAAACCCAGTCTGGCACCGAGGATACCGAGTAAGCTGCCGATTGAGGACATGGCATCGCTGCGGTGATGCCATGCGTCAGCCATCAGAGCTCCGGAGTTGATATGTTTCGCTGCAGCACGGGTATACCAATACATGCCCTCCTTGGAGATGATAGAAATGACAGCGGCTATAAGTGCTAGTATACCGGGGACTGCCATATGTGCATAATTCCCGGTAATAATACTCCTGACGCCGCTATAGCCGATACCGATGCCGGTTGCGGCCAGAATAACTGCCAGTATGATCGCAACAGCACACTCATAACGTTCATGCCCATAGGGATGTTCTTTGTCTGATTCTTTGGCCGATATTTTAATGCCTATTATTACGATGAAGGTGCTGAATACATCGGACGCGGAATGTACCGCGTCGCTCACCATTGCTGCCGAATTGGCAAAGATACCGGCAAATAGCTTGAATGCCGATAAGATAATATTACCGATAATGGTTATTAAAGATACGTGATAAGCCTGTTTTTCGTTTGATTCCCACCCCATTTTTGTTACCTCCTAAAAAAGAGTTGAGTTTATCATGTGATACTATATGCAGGTAGCTGTGTCTATGTGCAGCAACTTTTTTTATACCGCGGGATATAATTTTATAAAAAAGCGATACAATATTTATAAGATTATTTTCGGGGGCAGCAGAATGGACGAACCAAAGAGGGATAAAAACCTGGGCAAAAAGCGGATTACACTGCGGGCGGTATTTTTAACGGCAGCTGTGGCACTGGCAGTGCTAATCACCCAAATCCGTGGATTCCATGCCAGCAATTATAATATTGCATTGGATGCCGGCGGCAAATTGGTCGTTCATTTTCTGGATGTTGGTCAGGCTGACTGTATCCTGATCCAGTCCGATGATAAAAACATGCTGATTGATGCCGGTAATAATGATGACAGTGAAATGATCGTTCACTACCTGCAGGACTGTGGGATTACCTATCTCGATTATGTGATCGGGACGCATGCTCACGAAGACCATATCGGAAGCATGGACACGATCATCAGTTATTTTAACATTGGCACCTTGTTTTTACCGGAACAGATTTATGAGACCAACAGTTACCGAAATGTGCTGGATGCAGCCGAAATATATGATGTTAATATTGTGCATCCGCAATTTAAAGATATATATGAACTGGGGGAAGCGAGATTTGTTTTTATCAATCAGGATGCAGAGGAAGAGTATGAGGATATTAATGATTCATCATTGGGTATTCGAATTAGTAACGGCGGCCATAGCTTTCTGATGTGTGGTGATATCAATAAAGAAATGGAAGAGGAGGTAATTAATTCTAATATTTATCTGCAGTCCGATGTATTAAAGCTGAATCATCACGGCAGCAGCGGCAGTAACTGTAAGGACTTTCTGGAAGCCGTAAATCCCAAGTATGCAGTCGTGTTCTGCGGTAAGAATAATGAGTTCGGCCATCCTCATAAAAGTGTTGTAAACCGGCTGAAGAAGCTGGATATCTCATTGTTCCGCACTGATGAGTACGGAACCATTATCTTTACCAGTGACGGCAGAATCCTGACCTATACGCTGCACCGGGTGAAAAAAGCCGCATAGCTTAGCGTAGTGAGGCTGATGTTCACAAAAGAAACATACTTATTTGCTAAGATATGCTACAATAATACAAGAAAAACAAGAAGTATCGGAGGTTGCCGGATGGAGAGAATAAAAATTCTGGTTGTAGATGATGAAAGCAGGATGCGTAAATTAGTGCGGGACTTTTTAGAACGTGAATATTTTGAAGTGTTGGAAGCAGGCGATGGAATAGAGGCGATGGATATATTCTACGAGCATAATGATATCGCATTAATGATTCTGGATGTGATGATGCCTGAAATGGACGGCTGGCAGGTCTGCCGGGAAGTGCGCCAGCATTCCAAACTGCCGGTCATCATGCTGACGGCCCGTGGTGATGAACGGGACGAGCTGCAGGGATTTGAACTGGGGGTGGATGAATATATTTCTAAGCCATTCAGCCCGAAAATCCTGGTAGCCCGGGTAAATGCCATCCTGCGCCGGAGCAATGTGCTGTCTGCTGATGAGGTGATCGACCGCGGTGGAATCGTCATTGATAAGGCGGCCCATCTGGTCAAAATTGATGATCAGACGGTGGAACTTAGTTTCAAAGAATTTGAACTGCTGACCTATTTTGTGGAAAATGAAGGGCTGGCGCTCTCGCGGGAAAAGATTCTCAACAATGTGTGGAACTATGATTATTTTGGTGATGCCAGGACGATTGATACCCATGTCAAGAAACTGCGCAGTAAGCTTGGAGATAAAGGTGACTATATAAAGACCATCTGGGGGATGGGCTATAAATTTGAGGTACAATGATGAAACGTTCATTAAAGTGGCAGATGACTGTTATTTTTGTAGGATTAGTAATATGCATGCTGCTAATCTTTTATATCGCGAATAACAGCTTTCTGGAACAATACTATGTGTATAATAAAACCAATGATTTCAAAGAAATATTTGCAGAGGTAGAAGAAGCGGTAACGAATGGTTCACTGAAGGATGAGAGCACCAAGAGTGAATTGACGTGGGTTGTGGAGCGGGGGAATATCTCTCTGCTGATTACGGATGAAGCAATAAATGATTATATATCTTATAACGTCTATGATATCCCACTTCTATATGTTAAGCTGGTGCGTTATGCTCTGAATCAGCAAGGAGACATACAACAGGAGATGATTGAGAACACTGAAAATTACATCATTACCAAGTCGCTGGAACCAACCAATAAAACTGAGTATCTGGAAATGGTAGGCCAGTTTGAAAATGGCGGTTGGTTCATTATGCGCAGCCCCATTGAAAGCATCCGTGAGAGCGTGAAAATTTCCAATAAGTTTTTGGTATATGTAGGGATCCTGGTGACCATGCTGAGTGTACTGCTGATCTGGTTTTTCTCTAAACGACTGACCAGGCCAATTCTTGAACTTACTACAGTATCAAAAAGAATGACCGAACTGGACTTTGATGCGAAATACAGCAGCGGCGGTATCGATGAGATCGGAATTTTAGGTGCCAACTTTAATTTGATGTCAGAGAAACTGGAGACCACCATCTCAGAATTGAAAAATGCTAACTATGAATTACAGCGGGATATTGAACAGAAAGAGAAGATGGAAGAGGTACGGACCGAATTTCTGGGGAATGTATCCCATGAACTGAAAACGCCGATTGCACTCATTCAAGGATATGCAGAAGGGTTAAAAGAGAGTATCAATGCCGATTCTGAAAGCCGGGACTTCTATTGTGATGTCATCATGGACGAAGCCAATAAGATGAACCAGATGGTGAGAAACCTGATAGCATTGAATCAGGTTGAAGCCGGTGACGACGAGACTATCCTGGAACGGTTTGATATCTCCGCGTTGATCCGGGGCGTACTGCAGAGCTGCGATATCCTGATCCAGCAAAAAAATGTTACCCTTAATTTTCGCCAGGATACGCCTGTATATGTATGGGGGGATCAATTTAAGGTGGAGCAGGTAGTGCGTAATTATGTCAGCAACGCGCTCAATCATGTCGATAACGAAAAAGTGATTGAAATCAAAATTATCGTTAATGAAGAGAAAGCCATAATTTCAGTATTTAATACCGGCAGCCCGGTTCCGGAAGAAGATGTGGAACGGATCTGGGATAAATTCTTTAAAGTGGATAAGGCTCATACCCGTGAATACGGGGGGAATGGGATCGGTCTTTCCATCGTAAAAGCTATCATGGAATCCTTTAAACAAGAGTATGGAATAAAGAATTATGATAATGGTGTTGAATTTTGGTTCCAACTTGATATAAAATAGAAACAGGGTGATGAAATGATAGCAATCTTAGATTACGATGCAGGTAATATAAAAAGCGTCGAAAAAGCGCTGCAGGGATTAGGTGAGCAGCCGGTCATAACCAGAGAGCGGACCGAAATTCTGCAGGCGGAGAAAGTAATCCTCCCGGGGGTCGGTGCTTTTGGTGATGCCATGGAGAAGATCCGCAGTTATGGACTGGAGGAGATTATTCATGAAGTGGCCGCGCAGGGTAAACCGTTTATGGGAATCTGTCTGGGACTGCAGCTTTTGTTCGAGGGCAGTGAAGAAGCGCCGGGAGTAAAAGGACTTGGAATACTGGCTGGAGAAATAGTAAAGTTCCCGCAAATGGAGGATTTAAAGATTCCGCACATCGGCTGGAACTCTTTGCATTTTCAAAATGACGGTCGTCTGTTCCGGGGATTGCCGCAGGATACATATGTGTATTTTGTGCATTCCTATTATTTAAAAGCGAGAGAAGAATCAATTGTCAAAGCGGCCGCCGAATATGGTGTAGTTCTTCATGCCGCAGTGGAGCAGGAGAATGTCTTTGGGTGTCAGTTTCATCCGGAGAAAAGCAGCGATGCGGGAATCCGCATGCTGCAGAATTTTGTTGAACTATAGGAAGGGAGAAATCAGAGGATATGTTTACAAAAAGAATTATCCCTTGTCTGGATGTACATAACGGACGTGTGGTGAAAGGGGTCAACTTCGTTGATCTGAGGGATGCCGGTGATCCGGTTGAAATCGGCGCGGCTTATGATAAAGCCGGAGCTGATGAATTAGTGTTTTTAGATATTACTGCCACTTCCGATGCCAGAGAGACGGTGGTCGATATGGTGCGGCGGGTCGCCGAGAAGGTTTTTATTCCGTTTACGGTGGGCGGCGGTATCCGTACTGTGAATGATTTCCGGGCTCTCTTAAGAGAAGGAGCGGATAAGATTTCCATCAATACGTCGGCGATCAATACGCCTGAATTGATCTCGCAGGCAGCCGATAAATTCGGCAGCCAGTGTGTGGTAGTTGCCATTGATGCCAGGCGGCGGCCGGATGGCAGCGGCTGGAATATCTATAAGAATGGCGGCCGCATCGATGTTGGCATCGATGCTGTGGAATGGGCGCAAAAAGTAGAGAAATTGGGGGCCGGAGAGATTCTGCTGACCAGTATGGACGGTGACGGGACCAAAGCCGGTTATGATCTGGAGCTGACCAAAGCCGTTGCGGAGAATGTATCTATTCCGGTTATCGCTTCAGGCGGCGCAGGTACACTGGAGCATTTTTATGAGGCGCTGACGATCGGGAAGGCGGATGCAGCTCTGGCGGCGTCCTTATTCCATTATAAAGAATTGGAAATCAGGGAAGTAAAACAATACTTAAGAGAAAAAGGAATATCAGTACGGTTATAAGGAGTTGAGAAATATGGCAGCAATCGCAAATGACTGGCTGAAGGTATTGCATGATGAATTCCGGAAGCCATACTATAAAAAATTATTTGAACGGGTAAAACAGGAATACGACAGGGGACCGGTCTATCCGCCATCGGAAGATATTTTCAATGCGTTTCATCTGACCCCTTACGAGCAGGTGAAGGTGGTGATCCTAGGACAGGACCCGTATCATGAACCGGGACAGGCACATGGCTTATGCTTTTCGGTTAAGCCGGGAGTAACGGCGCCGCCGTCGCTGGTCAATATCTACCAGGAGCTGCATGATGATCTGGGGTGCTCTATTCCCAATAATGGATATCTTGAAAAGTGGGCCAGACAAGGAGTCCTGATGCTTAACACCGTACTGACCGTACGGGCTCATCAGGCCAATTCACTGCGGGGGATCGGCTGGGAAGAGTTTACCGATGCGGCGATAAAATCGCTGAATGCGGCTGACCGTCCGATCGTATTTATCCTTTGGGGCCGGCCGGCGCAGAATAAGAAGGTCATGCTTAATAATCCGCAGCATATGATTCTGGAAGCACCGCATCCCAGTCCGCTTTCGGCGTACCGGGGATTCTTCGGGAGCAAGCCGTTTAGCCAGACCAACCGTTTTTTAACCGAAAAGGGATTGGAGCCATTGGACTGGCAGATTGAAAATATATAAGAAAACAGAGGGCAGATGTATATGGAAAGACAAGAAGCAGAGTGCTGTGAGGCCGTCCGGACACATGAGGATATCATTCAGAAGGTGAGAGGGAATATGACCGAGGAGTCAATTCTGAGGGATCTTGCCGATTTATTTAAAATATTTGGCGATGCCACCCGGGTACGTATTTTGAGTGTTCTGCTGCAATCAGAGATGTGCGTTTGTGATCTGGCCGAACTGCTTGAGATGTCCCAGTCGGCCATCTCACATCAGCTTAGGATCTTGAAGCAGGCCAAGCTGGTGAAAAACAGACGGGAAGGTAAGACCGTATTTTATTCTCTGGCCGATGGTCATATCCAGACCATTATCAATCAGGGGCTGGAACACATTATGGAATAAGGAGTATATATGAAAAAGTATCTGTTTATAATAATAGCAGCGGTTTTCCTGCTCGGCGGATGTGCCAAAGATGAGCCGACAGGAACCGAATTGTTAGAGCAGGAAAGATATGAAGAGGCAGCGGAGATCTTTGCTGAAGCAATAGCTGACGGCAGGGAACAAAAGGAGGCTTACCGCGGTCTTGGGATTGCTTATTGGGAGCAGGGGGATTTCCGCCGTGCCAGAGCATCATTTTCCAGAGCGCTAAGCTATGGTGCCGAGGGAACGGCCAGTATCTATCAGTTTCTGGGGGGATGTGATCTGCAGCTTGGGTACGCCAAGAGCGCTTTGGACTGGTTTGAGAAAGGCCTTGCGGCAGAAGATGCCAGTGCCGGGATGATACAGGAAATGGAATTTAACCGGATTGTTGCCTATGAGCAGTTAAGTGACTGGGATATGGCAAAAGAAAAGCTGGCTGCTTATACCGCCAAGTATCCGGATGATGAGCAGGCAGCGAAAGAAGCCGCATTTTTAGAAACGCGATAGAGGGTATTATGACTGATATGATTGAAACGAAAAAAGAGGTTGAACGGGTTATCCTTGTGGGGGTCAGTGCCGAAGATGGGGATGATACCGAGAAATCTTTAGAGGAATTAGAAGAGCTTGCTAAAACAGTAGGTGCAGTTACCGTGGGGTGCATGATCCAGAAACGTGAGAAAATGCACCCCACTACTTATGTTGGGAAAGGAAAGATCGATGAGATTAAAGATCTGATCTGGGAAACCGAGGCGACCGGGGTGATCTGTGATGATGAATTATCACCGGTGCAGCTTAATAATCTGGAAGACGCACTGGATATCAAGATTATGGATCGGACGCTGATTATTCTGGACATTTTTGCAGCCCGGGCATCTACTAATGAAGGTAAGATTCAGGTCGAGCTGGCGCAGCTAAAATATCGCCAGTCGAGACTGATCGGTCTGGGGAAATCGCTGTCCCGTCTAGGCGGCGGAATCGGAACCAGAGGACCGGGGGAAAAGAAGCTGGAAATGGACCGGCGGCTGATTAAAGACCGGATCGCCCAGTTAAACCGGGAGCTGGCCGATGTCAAACGCCATCGCGAAATTACCAGAGAACAGCGGAACCGGAGCCGGATTCCGGTGGTGGCGATCGTGGGATACACCAATGCCGGAAAATCAACCTTGCTGAATGCATTGACCGGTGCCGGTGTACTGGAAGAAGATAAATTATTTGCGACACTGGATCCGACCACCCGCAACCTGATGCTGCCAAGCAGACAGGAAGTGCTGCTGACCGATACGGTTGGATTTATCCGTAAGCTGCCCCATCATTTGATCGAGGCCTTCCGCAGCACTCTGGAGGAAGCCCGGTATGCCGATATCATTCTGCATGTTGTGGACAGCGCCAATGAGCAGATGGATGAGCAGATGCATATTGTATATGAAACACTGACCAATCTCAAAGTAGTCAATAAACCGGTTATTACCGTATTTAACAAGCAGGACCGACGGTCCAGCCAGGGAGTGATCCGGGATTTTAAGGCCGATCACGTACTTAAGATATCAGCTAAGACCGGGTCAGGTCTTGAGGAACTAAAGGAAACGATTGAAAAGGTCCTGCGTGATCAGAAGATTGCCATTGAACGTCTATATCCATATCAGGAAGCAGGGAAGATTCAGCTGATCCGCAAATACGGCGAACTACTAGAAGAAGAGTATCGTGAAGACGGTATATTTGTAAGAGGATATGTACCGGCCGACCTGTATGGACAGGTTCGATAAACGCCGGATAAGGAGAAGATCATGTCACTGCAATTTGTGTTAGGAAATCCGGGTTCCGGGAAATCATACAATCTGTATCAGTGGATCATCGACCAATCGATTGAACACCCGGACAAGAATTATATCATCATCGTACCGGAGCAGTTTACCATGCAGACACAGATGGAACTGACCACCCGTCATCCCCGCGGCGGGATCATGAACATAGACGTCCTGAGCTTTGGGCGTCTTGCTTTTCGGGTACTGGAAGAGGTGGGCGGCATGCATCAGACCATCCTCGATGATGAAGGCAAAAGCCTGATCTTGAGAAAGATCGCCGGGGATTATGAAAAACAATTGAAGGTATTACGGGGGAATCTGCGTAAGCCCGGTTATATTAGTGAAATAAAATCAATCATCTCGGAATTTACCCAGTATGATGTGTCTGCCCAGGCAATCGATGATATGGTTGACGGTATTGGCGAACAAAATTATCTTTCCTATAAACTGCGGGATATCCAAACGGTGTATCGTGGTTTTTCCGAGTATCTGGAAGGTAAGTATATCACGAAGGAAGAGATTCTCGATGTTTTGAGTGTGGTGGTGAAGGATGCACCGATGCTGCGGGACAGTGTAGTTGCTCTGGACGGCTTTACCGGCTTTACGCCGGTTCAGGGAAAGGTCCTGCGGGAAATGATGCTGACCTGTGAAAAGGTGGTGGTTACCGCCACCATCGACGGCCGGGAGGACGCTTACGTTCTTAAACATAAATATCAATTGTTTGCACTTAGTAAACAGATGGTGACCTCTTTGGTTAAAATAGCAAAAGAGAACAGGGTCATCATCGATGACCCAATGACCCGGTTTGAACGTCCGATTTACCGGTTCCGGCATAATCAGCCGCTGGCCTTTCTGGAATCAGAGCTCTTTCGCTATTCCCGGAAACAATACCGGGAAGAACAGGAAGTATTGTCACTCCACTGTGCCAGGGACCCGCGGGGGGAAGTGACATTTACTGCCGGAGAGATATTAAATCTGATCCGCAATAAGGGTTACCGGTATCGGGATATTGCCGTGATTACCAATGACATGTCGGTATATACAAATTGTGTGGATGAGGTATTCACCGCCTATGATATCCCTGTATTCATGGATCAGAAGCGCAGTATCCTGCTCAATTCTTTTGTAGAATATGTCAGGAGCCTGCTGGCCATGGCCGAAGGCGGATATACAAAAGCCGGAGTGTTACGTTTTTTGCGGACGGGATTGTTTGGATTTACTGATAGTGAACTGGATCTGATGGAGAATTATGTTACAGCATTGGGGATCAAAGGATACAAAAGGTGGCAGGAAAAATGGATCCGCCGGTCCCGCAGTACTACTGAAGCGGAACTGGAAATATTAAATAGTATGCGGGAGCAGTTTATCGGGCGGACCCAGGATTTAGTGGCAGTATTCCGGCGGCGTGTAAAAACAGTCAGAGATATCACCCTGGTTCTTTATAAATTCTTTGTTCAGGAAGAGATTCAGAAGAAATTAAGTGAGCAGGAACGGTATTTTGAGAATGCCGGCGATCAGGTGCTGGCAAAAGAGTATGCGCAAGTTTACCGGATCGTGATGGATCTGTTTGATAAGTTTGTAGAATTACTGGGTGATGAGCGGATGTCGTTAAAAGAATATATGGAACTTCTCGATGCCGGTTTTGAAGAAGCCAAGGTGGGTATTATTCCGCCGGGCATGGATCAGGTCATGATAGGTGATCTGGAACGCACCCGGCTGAAAGAGATCAAGGCCCTTTTCCTGTTGGGTGCAAATGATACCATTCTGCCCGGGAATCTGATTCAGGGCGGTTTTTTATCGGAGCGTGACCGGGAGCAGTTTGAATCACGTGATATCAGGCTGTCGCCGGGAAGCAAAGAGAAGATATATGTACAGAAATTTTATCTCTATCTGCAATTGACCAAGCCGGCAGAAAAGCTCTATCTATCGTATGCCCAGGTGTCTCCTGAAGGGGCGGCAATGCGGCCGGCCTATCTGGTCAGTGAGATCCGCAGGTTGTTTCCGCTCCTGGCGGTGCAAAATGAAGAGCTGAGCGGAATCCGGCAGAAAGAGCTGACCCCTCAGACGGGAATTTCATATTTAATCAGTGAGTTGCAGGATAAGAGCCGGGTACTGGGGAATGAATGGAAGGAATTATACAGCTGGTATCTGCAGAATCCGGAGTGGAGCGGGAAGGTTCAGCGGCTGGTTAAAGCCAGTTTTTACAAGAAGCCGGTGGACAAGCTGACGGCGAAGATTGCGGAATCATTGTACGGAACCGATTTTACCCGCGGCGTAACCAGGCTGGAGCGTTTTTCCGCATGTGCATTTGCCCATTTTCTGACCTATGGTCTGAAATTGCGGGAGCGGGAGCAATATGAATTTGCCGCTTTAGATATGGGAAATGTGTTTCATAGTGCTTTAGAGCGTTTTTCCCAAAAGCTGAGTAAAAGTTCCTACGGATGGACCGATATTCCGGAAGCGGTCAAAGAAGATTTTATCGCTGCCAGTGTCGATGAAAGTATCACCGATTATGGCAATAGCGTACTCTATAGTTCAGCCCGGAATCAGTATATGATCACACGGATGACGCGGTTAATGCACAGAACGGTATGGGCGGTCGGCCGTCAGCTTGAGGAGGGGGATTTCAAGCCAAGCGGGTATGAAATTGTATTTCCCAGCGGGAAAATCGACCGGGTCGATACATACGAGGAACAGGACAAAGTCTACGTCAAGGTGCTCGATTACAAGACCGGATCAAAATCCTTTGATATTGTTGCCCTTTACCATGGTCTGCAGATGCAGCTGGCAGTTTATCTGAATGCGGCGATGGAGCTGGAAGAAAAGAAACAGCCGGGTAAAGAAGTGATACCGGCCGGAATTTTCTACTATCAGATCAAAGATCCGATTGTTGATAAAGAAGCCGATTTGGATAAATTAGAAGAGGCCATACTGAAAGAGTTACGCCTTGATGGTCTGCTGAATAGTGAGCCGGATGTGATCGAACATCTGGAACACAATTTAAGCGGCAATTCATTGATCATCCCTGCCGGGCGTAAGAAAGACGGAAGTCTTGCCAAAACATCTAAGGCGGTTAGTACGGAAGCATTTCAGACCATTTCCCGTTTTGTTGAGAAGCAAAGCGAAAAGATCCGCGGAGCAATCATGAATGGGGAAACTGAGGCCAGCCCATATGAATACGGCCGGCAGACCGGCTGTGATTATTGTCAGTACCGCAATATCTGCGGCTTCGATCAGAAGATCGAGGGGTATGAGTACCGCCGGCTGACTGCTTATGAACAAGAGGAAGTGCTGCGGCGGATGGAAGATGAGGTGTGATCATGGGTGTAAATTGGACAAAAGAACAGCGTGAAGTCATCGATATCAGGGACTCCAATCTATTGGTATCGGCCGCGGCCGGTTCTGGTAAGACTGCCGTATTGGTAGAGCGGATCATCGCCAGACTGACCGGTGAAACCGCACCGATGGATGTCGACCGGTTGCTGGTCGTGACCTTTACCGAAGCGGCTGCAGCAGAGATGAAAGGGCGGATCCGCGATGCGATTGAGGCTATCCTTGAGGAACATCCCGAAAATGAACATATGCAGCGGCAGGCAACTTTGATCCACAGTGCCAGAATCATGACCATTCACAGTTTTTGTTTGTCGGTGATCCGGGAACATTTTCCGGCGATCGATCTTGATCCGGGCTTCCGAACTGCGGAAGAGGGCGAGCTGAAGCTACTCAAAGCCGATGTGATGGAAGAAATATTGGAAGAGTATTACGAGGATGGAAAAGAGGAGTTTCTGCGGTTTGTGGAGTGCTTTGCGACCGGCAGGGATGACCGGAAACTGATCGATCTGATTTTGAGTCTTTATGAATTTTCCCGCAGTTATCCTAAGCCCAGCCGGTGGTTTGCGGAGTGTCTGGAAGCCTATCAGGTGGAAAATGAGGAGGACTTTGACCAGACTGCGTTTATCCGGGCAGCCAAAAGAAATATTGAGCGTTATCTGGAGGATGCTATGAATCTGCTGGATCAGGGTTTATCACTCTGTGCTCAGAGTGACGGTCCGGGACCGTATGGAGCAGCTTTGCGGTCGGATCAGGCAGAAGTGCAAAGACTTCGGGCGGCGTCCGGCTTCCCGGCGATGAATGACCAGGCCGGCAGCTTCCGCTGGGAACGGCTGGCGTCCATCCGCGGGAAAGACAAAGAAGACATTTCTGAGCAGAAGATCGAGCAGGTCAAAGCCATTCGGAACGAGGTCAAAGATCTGATCGGAGAGCTGAAGAAATATTATTTTTATGAAGATAACCAGTCCTATTTAGATGATATGAAGCTATGTTACCCGGTGGTGAAAGTGCTGGTGGAGCTGGTAATGGAATTTGACAGCAGATTTACGCATAAGAAGCGCGAAAAGTATATCATCGATTTCAGCGATATGGAGCATCTGGCGCTGGCTGTCCTGACCCGTGAAGAAGACGGGGAACTGGTCCCATCGGAAGCGGCTAAAGGTTATCAGGAGCAGTTGGATGAGATCATGATCGATGAATATCAGGACAGCAATATGCTTCAGGAAGTGATCTTAAATAGTGTATCAGGTATCCGCAGGGGCCGGTATAATCTTTTTATGGTCGGTGATGTCAAGCAGAGTATCTACCGGTTCCGTCTGGCCAAACCGGAATTGTTTATGGAGAAGTTTGACACCTATCCCCAGGCCGAACACTGCCGGCGGATCGATCTGCATAAAAATTTCCGCAGCCGCAGAGAAGTGCTGGACAGCGTTAATTATATATTTGCTCAGATTATGACTAAAGTGTTGGGCGGTATTACTTATGATGATACAGCCAGGCTGAATGTCGGCGCTGATTACGAAGAACAGCCGGGAAATGAGACCGAGGTGATTCTGGTCCATACTGATAGTAGTGATGACGCCAGTCAGGAGTCTGGGGAGACCGTGCGGGAGATGGAAGCCCGGGCGGCGGCAAGGCGTATTAAAGAGCTGCTTAAGACTCAGCTGGTGCGGGATAAAGAGAGTGGAACCTATCGTCCTGCCCATTATCGCGACATCGTAATCCTGACCCGCAGCCTGAAAGGCTGGACCAATGTGTTCTCTGCCATATTAAACCGGGAGGGGATTCCTTCATATACCGGAAGCAAGGAGGGGTATTTTGCAACTTCGGAAATCGGGATACTGTTGAATTATCTGCGGGTATTGGATAATCAGAAGCAGGATCTTCCTCTGGCATCGGTGCTGAAATCGCCTATTGGCGGATTGACAAACGAAGAACTGGCGGTCATCAAAAGTGCTTATCCGTCCGAAGTCTTTCATGAGGCGGTGGCGGCTTATGAAAAAGAAGGTGCAGATGCGGCACTGCGCAGTAAGCTTGAACAGGTGCAGGGACAGATCAGGGGGTATCGGAAGATATTACCTTATACGGCCATTCATGTACTATTATGGAAAATCATTCAGGAAACCGGTTATGGTGAGTACATGGAAGCGCTGCCCGGCGGAGCGCAGCGGAAGGCGAATATAGATATGCTGGTAGAAAAGGCGATTACATATGAGGCGACCAGCTATAAGGGATTATTTCATTTTGTCCGCTATATCGAGCAGTTGGAGAAATATGAAGTGGACTATGGTGAAGCCAGTCTGACTGATGAACAGACTGATGCCGTGCGATTAATGAGCATTCATAAGAGTAAGGGACTGGAGTTCCCGATTGTCATTGTGGCCGGTATGAGCAAGCTGTTTAATACTCAGGATTCAAGGGCTCAGATAGCAGTTCATCCGGGGCTTGGAATCGGCGTTGATGCCATTGATCTGGAAGCCCGGACCAAGAGCCCGTCATTGTTGAAGAAAATCATCCAGAAGGAAGTTGCGCTGGAGAATCTGGGTGAAGAATTACGGGTGCTGTACGTAGCGCTGACCCGGGCCAAAGAAAAACTGATCATGCTGGGGACGGTCAAAAAATGGGAAGAGAAACAGCAGACCTATGAGATGGCCGGTTCCGCAAACGGGCAGCCGATTTCTTTCGGAAGCCTGACCAAAGCTACGAATTATTACGATTGGGTGCTGCCGGCTTTGATCCATGCAGACGAAGGGGTACCGGTCCGGATCTGCCATTTAGAGCTTGCTGACGTGGTTGCGGGCGAAGCAGCTGAAGAGAGCGGTGACCGGATGGCGGCTGAGGTCTTGGCGCACTGGGATACCGGGCAGACTTATGATCAGGCGTTTAAGCAGCAGTTGGAGCGGCAATTTGCATTTCGTTATCCCTATGTCGATGAAAAACAGTTCAAATTAAAGTATACTGTAAGTGAGTTGAAGCAACTGGGAGGCTCACCGGAAGAAGCCGGTGAATTATTATTTGAAGAGCCGGATATTATTCCGCTGGTACCGAAGTTCCTGAGCGACGAGAATGAACTGCAGGGAGCCTCCCGCGGCAGTGCTTATCATAAGCTGCTGGAACTGCTTGATTTTACCACAGACTATGACCGGGTGTCTCTGGAGAATACGATTGCCAAGCTGGCAGCGGCAGGGAAATTGTCACCGGAAATGAAAGCCTGCATCCGCACCGACGATATCCTTCGTTTTCTGGCATCGCCGCTGGCAGCCCGGATGCAGGAAGCAGCCCGGCGGGGGGGACTGCGAAGTGAACAGCCCTTTGTCATAGCGACCGGGAGCGGATATCTGGTCCAGGGGATCATAGATGTTTATTTTGCTGAAGAGGACGGTCTGGTCATCGCCGATTATAAGACCGACCGGGCAAAAAGCGGCGAAGAGCTGGCCGCAAAATACCGTGTGCAGCTGGACTATTACGCCAAGGCGCTGAGCCAGCTGACCCGACAGAAGGTAAAAGAGAAGATCATATATGCTTTTGCCGTGCATGAGGAGGTACAGGTTTAGATGAGCAGTACAGCAGAACTTTTAATATGGAGTTACTTGCTGCTGCTAAATCTGATTGCTTTTGCAGCGTTTTGGGTGGATAAGCGGCGGGCCCGCAAAGGGAAATACCGGATTCCGGAGCGGAGACTTCTGCTAGTGGCCATGCTGGGTGGCAGTATCGGGGCATGGCTGGGAATGTATCTGTTCCGGCATAAAACGAAACATCGGAAGTTTGTGATCGGCGTTCCGGTTATTTTGCTTTTGTACGTGGGATTGTTTGTATATTGGAAGTTGATCTCATAAGTATTAGGGCGGGTAGTCATCGGATAAGATAGAAGGGCGGATTCCTTGAAAAATAGGGATACCGCCCTTTTTTAAAAATAATATAAAAAAAATAACAATATTATATTGACAATATATATTATACGTCATATAATATAGAAAAATAAGCAATATGAAAAAAAAAATAATATTATAGTAAGGAGTGATGAAATGGTATTTAATACTGGTGCGGCTCTGCTTGATGCGGTGGTGCTTGCGGTTGTATCACGTGAGACTGAAGGCACTTATGGTTATAAGATCACGCAGGATGTACGGCATGCGATTGAAGTATCTGAATCAACATTATATCCGGTTCTCAGGCGACTGCAGAAAGACGAGTGTCTGGAAGTATACGACCAGCAGTATGATGGCAGAAACAGACGCTATTATAAGCTGACAGAAAAAGGAATGGCTCAGCTTAATTTGTACCGGATAGAATGGAAGAACTATTCGAAAAAGATTAATGAATTATTCGAGGGAGGTGTGCCTGCATGAGCCGCATAGAATTTATGAGACAATTGGAAACATTGCTGAAAGACATATCGGCCGATGAGCGTACCGAAGCACTTCAGTATTATAATGATTATTTTGATGATGCAGGCGTGGAGAATGAAGAGCACATCATAACTGAACTGGGTAGCCCACAGAAGGTTGCTGTAACCATCAAAGCGGGACTGAAAGGAGCCAATGAACAGAACAGTCAGTATAGTGAAACCGGTTATACCGATACCCGGTTTGAAGAAAAAGAATCACCGGCCAACCGCTATGCCCCAAATGATAAGTCGCAGAATACACAAGGATATACAAAAGGAAGTAATCAGGGGCATCAGGAAGCACCGCGGACCAGCACACCGCTTAAGGTATTGCTCATTGTACTTATTGTCATTATTGGGGTTCCTATTGCAATTCCGTTGGGATTCGGGTTATTAATAGCGGCTTTATCGATCATCTTTGCCTTTTTTGCCGTATTGATTTCGTTAGCAGTTGCTTCCGTGGCAATTGCAATCGCGGGAATTGCTATGTTTGTAACCGGTATAGTTCAGATGTTCATCACCTTCCCGATCGGTTTGGCACTTGCTGGGGCAGGATTGATTGTATTTGCAGTCGGCATGGTGGCCACCGCATTCAGTACAAAATTATGTGGTGTTGTGATTCCTTCGGCATTTCGGGCATTGGTGGAACTCTGCCGCAGACCATTTAAGAAAAGAGAGGTGTCAGCATAATGAGACGGGGATGGAAAATATTTTGGATTGTAAGTGCAGGTTTGGTAATCGTTGGATTTATATGCTGTATTATCGCATTTTCTATGGGAGCGGGCTTTAATGATGTAGTTGATCGCTATCACTCGGAAGGCAGTTCTGAAGAATTTAGTAATGTGGATGAATTAAACTTTGATGTAACGGGTAAGCTGAACATAAAAACCCATAGTCAGGATATTATTCGGGTTGAGGTTATAGGCGGCTCGAGCCGCTGGCAGGTAAAGAGCCGTCAAGAGGGCGGCGAGCTGAGAATTGAGACCAGACTATGGTTTAACTGGATCAGTACATCTGATTATGGAACGATTAATGTATATGTACCGGAAGGATATCAGTTTAATGAAGCGAGCATATCACTTGGTGCGGGCAAGGCTGAGATTGAAGATATAAATGCCGGCGAATTGAAGTTGGAGCTTGGTGCCGGAGAAGGGGTTTTATATAATTTTGAAACCGATGAATTAACGATGAACTGCGGTGCCGGCCGGGTTGAGGCAAGCGGTGTCCTAAACGGTGATGCAAAGATAGAGGCCGGCGTAGGTCAGGCAGCTTTGGATGTCAAAGGCAGCGAACAGGATTTTAATTATGATGTTGAATGCGGTATCGGATCGGTAAGGGTTGGCAATAACAATCACAGCGGTCTGGCAAGTGAGAGAAAGATTGATAATGGGGCCAATAAGAAAATCGACATCAATTGTGGTGTTGGAGAAATAAATGTTGATTTTTATTAAAGAATTTCAGAAAGGAGAAAGATTATGGAACAGAAAAGATTATACAGATCCAGAACAGATCGTATGCTTTGCGGTGTTTGCGGAGGAATTGCAGAATACTTCAATATTGATCCGACTTTAGTGCGGTTAGGATTTGTCCTGCTATGCTGTTGTGCGGGAAGCGGGATTCTGGCATATTTTATCGCTGCGGTGATTATTCCGGATCAGATGTAGAATTTAAGGTGGTTATCGGACGCAGAAAAGGGGAATCAAAATATCGGGCACAGAAATGGAAGTCAGAATATATCTACGTGAACGCAGGTAACGCTCTGGCAGGCTAACTGTTAACTTCGGCTAATGAAGCTCAGGAGAACCTTCGCGTCAAGCCACCGTAAACAGTGGATCCTGCCGCCGCTAAGACCACCTGCTGATGGTTCACGTAGATATATTCTGACTTCCATTTCTGTGCCCGATATTTTGATTCTCCTTTTCTGCTGGTTTGATCCTCTATAACATTCTTATAAAGATAGAGATTTATTTATACTGATTAAATTGTACCAACTCTGTTTTTGATTTTGTGATAAAAACGGGTTGAGTTTTTATGTTAATAATGTTATTCTGTTTTTGGTCTAACAAAAGAATAATGAGGAGATTAAGAGTTTATGGAGTACGCGAATATTATTATCCCGTTTGTCGGCGGCCTGGGAATGTTTATCTACGGCATGCAGATTATGGCGGCAGGCCTGGAGAATGCGGCCGGGAATAAAATGAAATCCTTACTGGAAGTGCTGACCAGTAATAAACTTATGGGAGTATTGCTGGGAGCAGCGATTACAGCGGTCATACAAAGTTCGTCGGCGACGACTGTAATGGTGGTTGGTTTTGTCAATGCCGGAATCATGAACCTTACCCAGGCGATGGGCGTGATCATGGGAGCGAATATCGGTACGACGGTAACCGGTTGGCTGGTATCCAGTGTGGAATGGGCAGAATTTCTAAGCCCGACGATGCTGGCACCAATCGCCATTATGCTCGGTGTAATCGTAATGCTGACCGGAAAGAGAAGATCAAGTAAGGATATTGCATCCATCATTATTGGCTTTGGTTTGTTATTTATCGGAATAAGCACAATGTCTTCATCGGTGGAACCGCTGCAGGATTCAGAAGTATTCCGCAGTGTGTTTGTAACCTTAGGCCAGAATCCGCTGCTTGGTGTACTGGCAGGGGCCGGGGTGACGGCGGTCATCCAGAGTTCTTCGGCATCGGTAGGAATTCTGCAGAGTCTTGCGGCAGCAGGTCTGGTACCATTCAATGCGGCTATCTATATCATTATGGGCCAGAATATCGGTACTTGCGTAACTGCTATCCTGTCAAGTATCGGAGCCAAAAAGAATGCCAAAGCAGCAGCTCTTATGCATCTCCTCTTTAATATTATTGGAACGATTATATTTAGCATTGTTGCAATTATTTACTTTAAAGTCATTAATGTGGCTGCCGGTATGGGGATGATCACTCAGACCCAGATCAGTATAGTGCATACTGTATTTAATATTGCGACAACAGTGTTACTGTTCCCGGCTTCAGGCGGTATAGTAACACTGGCTAAAAAGATTGGACGCGTAGAGGAAGACGAGCAGGATGACAGCAAAGTGCTTCTGGATGACAGGATGCTGGAGACTCCCGGACTTGCACTGCAGACGACGATCAGTGAGGTTGTGCGGATGGGACAAGTCGTATCAGACGCTTTGGATGTGACTGAGAGTGCCCTGTTTAAACGCGATGATGCTGATATCGTATATCTGAAAGATGCCGAAAATAAAGTGGATAAACTCAGCGCCGGAATTACTGCCTATGCACTTAAACTCAGTGCCCTGCAGATTTCCGAACGAGAGCACCAGCAGGTATCACGCCTGCTGCAGGTAGTTTCTGATATCGAACGGGTTGGAGATTATTGTGAAAACATTGCGGAGTGTTCCGAAGCTCTGCATGAAAGGAAATTATCCTTTTCCCAAAAAGCGGCAGAACAGGTAAAGGAAATGCTGGAAGTCTGTATCTCCAGTTATAAGTATGCACTGCAGGCATATGAAGAAGATGATATCAGTAAGGCAAAGAAAGTGATCGAGCTGGAAACCAAAGCCGATGTGCTGGAAATCTCTATGCGGGCGGATCATATCAAACGCCTGACTCATAGTGAGTGTAATGCTGAGAGCGGTGTCGTATATCTGGATGCGCTGGTCTGTCTGGAACGTATTTCAGACCATGCCCGCAATATTGCGGAGGAAGTATTGGCCCAGGCGAATTAATCAGTATATTATAAAAGGAGTTTTGCGAATTGACTTGAATTCTGATGGATTTAAGTCAGGAGCAATACTCCTTTTTTAGCTTTATTCTTCAATTATATGAATCTCAAGATAATCAAAGTCGATAGAATCGACAAAATTATCCTGGTAGAAGCGGGTTTTATCCCGCTTTCTGAATTCTTCTATCGTTGACTCGAGCCAGATTGGTTTGCTGAGATCAAATTCATAACAGACCTTATCAATCGCATTGAAAATTTTATGTGTCCGTGTCTCGTCACTGTCATCGCAGATTACGGTGTCACACAACATCCGGTTATCTTTAAATTCTTTTGCCCATAATCGAAACATGAGATTCTCCTTTTGTCAATATTTTCAAGTATAACACAATTCACTGCTGTTCGCGAGAAAAATTATAATGTTTACCAGTGTGCTGTTTGGCTGATTGTGAGCGGCACAGTACACTAGTGCTTGTGTTTTTACTGTTTTTATTGTATTTATTATATAAGATGTAAAAACAAGATGTCAAAAAAGGAGAACTATGGACGGAGAAAAACGCAGAGAACAGATTATAGAATGGCTGAAATGCAGCAGCGAACCACTGTCGGGAACAGCGTTGGCTAGAAAGGCCGGGGTCAGCCGGCAGGTGATCGTACAGGATATTGCCCTGCTGCGTGCGACCAATAAGAATATCCTTTCGACCAATAAAGGTTATATTTATTATCGGTCCCGTGAAGCAGAGCGTTATACCAGAGTGATTGCGGTGAAACATGATAACAGCGCTATGGGAGATGAACTGAACAGTATTGTGGATGCAGGGGCCCGGGTGCTGGATGTGATTGTTGAACACGATGTCTACGGGCAGATAGCGGTAGACCTTCTGATCGAATCGAGGCGGGATGTAAATGAATTTATTGTTAAAATTTCCGGTAGTAGGATCAAACCCCTGAAAGAATTGACCGATGATCATCATTACCATACCATCGACGCCCCCGATGAGTCCATCTTAGATGAAGTGGAAGCAGTTTTAAAGGAAAAAGGATACTTGATTTTAAATACTTGATATGATAAACTTTTTTAGTGACAAGACAGTTGACAAGACAAAGAAAAGGACAATGGAGAGTAGATGTTATGGAAAAACTGAAAAAGCTATTGAATCGTATTTTTATTGACGGACTGAGTGGGATGGCTCATGGGTTGTTTGCAACGCTGATTGTGGGAACCATTATTCAACAGGCCGGGACGCTGATCGGCGGGGATATCGGTGCAATGATATATCTGCTGGGGAAGGTGGCAGCAACCCTGACGGGAGCCGGAATTGGTGTGGGTGCAGCTAATAAACTGGGCAGCAGTCCGCTGGTGATACTGGCTTCGGCAACGGCTGGTATGGTCGGAGGCTTTGCCTCTCAATTGCTGGCAGGGACTGTACTGACCGATGGGGTTATGGTGTTTTCCGGACCAGGTGAACCTCTGGGGGCATTTATTGCCGCATATATTGCGATTGAAGCAGGAAGGCTGGTATCCGGGAAGACCAAGATTGATATTCTCGTAACTCCAATCGTTTCAATAGGGGCTGGAGCAACCGTTGGACTGCTGGTAGGACCGCCAATTTCGAAGTTTATGACCGGACTTGGCGCACTGGTCAACTGGGGAACGGAACAACAGCCTCTGCTGATGGGAATAATCGTATCTGTTCTGATGGGGATGATACTGACTCTGCCGATCAGCTCCGCCGCTCTCGGTGTGATTTTAGATTTATCAGGTTTAGCGGCCGGTGCTGCAACGGTTGGCTGTTGCTGTAATATGATCGGATTTGCAGTGGCCAGCTACCGTGAGAATAAAACCGGCGGTCTGATCGCTCAGGGCATCGGGACATCTATGCTGCAGGTTCCAAACATCGTCAGGAAGCCGGTCATCTGGCTGCCGGCTATTATATCCAGTGCCATTCTGGGGCCGGTTGGGACGATGGTATTTCAAATGACAAATAACGCAACCGGTTCCGGTATGGGGACGTCGGGTCTGGTCGGGCCGCTGATGACATGGCAGGTGATGTCGGCAGCCGAGCCGGGGATGATTGTTTTGGGAAAAATTCTGTTAATACAGTTTATCCTGCCGGCAGTTGTTACGCTGATCATTTCCGAATTCATGCGCAAAAGGAACTGGATTCAGTTTGGGGATATGAAATTGTAATAGAAAATATTAAAATTAAGTGAACTTTGTGACTTTTCCACCATATTATGATATACTGGTTCAGTACGGGAATATCCTATGAATAATAGGAAAGGAGCGGACACAAGATGGTGGAAAAGGCAATTAAGAACTATGAAGATGTCGATAGTTGGAAAACGGTCATGTTCTTATATAATGCAGCTCTTAAAGAAGTAGATACGAAACTCGATGTACTGAATGATGAATTTCAGCATGTACACCAGTATAATCCGATTGAACATATAAAGACCAGGATCAAATCACCGGAAAGCATCGTAAAGAAGCTGAAGCGGTACGGCTATGAAACATCGATTGAAAATATGATAAAGTATGTAAATGATATTGCAGGAGTGCGGCTGATCTGTTCTTTTACATCGGATATTTATCGTTTGGGAAAGATGATCGGAAATCAGACTGATCTTAAGGTACTTTCAATTAAAGATTATATTAAAAATCCAAAAGAAAGCGGCTATAAAAGCTATCATATGCTGGTGGCGGTACCGATCTATCTTTCCGACAGTGTTGTCGATACAAAGGTAGAGATACAGATCAGGACTATAGCGATGGACTTTTGGGCGAGTCTGGAGCATAAGATATATTATAAATTTGAAGGCAATGCCCCGGAGTATATCAGTAAGGAACTGCGGGAGTGTGCTCAGATGGTATCAGAACTGGATGATCGGATGCTGGAGCTTAATGAGGCGATCCTGGAGTGTATAAATCAGTCAGCGGTGTTAGCCGAGCCGGCAGAAGCATAGTTTCTGCCTTATTGTGGTTTTTTTTAAAAGGTATTGTAATTGTTGACGCAATGTGGCATAATAATACTCGACAAACAAGTACTATATATGCACTAATATACCTGAGATTTGAGGAGGCTGATGATATAGTCAATTGTTACATCAAAATAATAAACAGGAGTATATGCTGAATGATGGATGAAAAAAATGTGTCCAAACGTGATGAAATAGCGGCATTTTTAGAAAGTTTAGATTTTAAGAAAAAGACCTTTGGCGGCTGTGATAAAGGTGATGTATTATATAAATTGCAGGAATTAGCACAGATGTATCAAGATTGTCTATCTAAAGCGGAGGAATCCGCTGCCGAAGCCAAAAGAGCACAGACAGAGGCAGAAGAAAAAGCGGAGGCGGCGTTAAAGGCTTATAGTACGCTGCAGAACGAACATGAAGAGTTGCAGCAGAAGGTAGAATTTTTGATGGAAGAACGGAAATCTCATGAGGAGAAAGCCAGACTGGTTGCAGACATGGAAGTGCGGCAAAAACTGGAACGTAATGAGATCCTCATCCGGGCAGAACATGAAGCCCGTCTGATTAAAGAGCGGGCAGAACAGGATGCCATCACGCTGCGTTCAAATAGCCGGCAAAAATTTATGAAAGAAATTAAAGCAAAGAAAGAGCTGCTTGAGAATCTGAATCAAGAGTTGAATGCTCAGATATGTGATATGAGAGCGGTACTGAAAGTATCAAATCAAGAATTTGCACAGATGCAAATCACCATAGTGGGCCTGGAAGAAAGATTAAATGCATATCCACCGGCGATGTTCATCGCTGAAGATGAAGATGAAGGCGAGATATATTATGTGGAAGAGAAAGAACAATAATGTAAGTGGCTCGCCTCAGGAGATTATTCAGGATAAGCTGGATGAATTTCAGCAGCGACGGGATATGATCGAACTGCTGAGAAGCTTTATAATCATATTTGCCGTGTGTTTTGTAGGTTTCGGTCTGCTGCTGGGGATCGGAAGGGTGAAGGGAAATTCTATGTACACCACGTTGTGCGATAAAGACATCGTGCTGCTGTGGAGACTGGTACGGGAGTATAATCAAGGTGATATCATATTCTTTCATAATGAAAAAGAAAACCGGGAGGTGGTCAAAAGGATCATCGGCATGCCGGGTGACAGCATAGATATCGACGCGCAGGGCAATGTATTGGTCAATGGTGTGCTGCTGGAAGAGGATTATGTTACTTCGGCAACACTTATACGGGATGGTGATATATCGTTTCCTGTTCAGTTGGGGGAAGATGAATATTTCGTAATGGGAGATAACCGTGCGATATCTTACGACTCGCGGGAGATTGGTCCCATAAAAATAGAAGATATTGATGGCAGGGTAATTTTCGTTGTGAGATACAGAATACAATAATTCTGACAAGAATAGGAGGGTGATATTTTTGGATAATATAAACAAAAAACGTTCAATGAAAATAATGGCGGGCATTTTGGCCACAAGCATTATAATCGGGAATGGCCATTGGCTGACATCAGCTCAGGAGGTTGACCAGACCGAAACAGAAGCTAACGGTGAAATGATCGCAGCGGCGACCACGGCATCGGCAGACACAACTCCGGTTATCGCTGAGCCAGCGGTAACAGAGGCAGAGAGTACCGACAGTGGAGCTGTCGGAGATACTCAGAGTGATAGCGAACCAACCGATAATGAGCCGATAGAAGAAACTAACACGGAGAATCCCGATACTGATCCGCAGGAGAATCCCGATACTGACCTGGAAGAGAATACTGATGAAGGTCAGCAGGAAAATCCGGTTCAAGAAAATAATGTCGGTGAAACTGCTGATAAAAGTCCTAATAAGGATCAGGCCGGAGAACAGAAGAATAATAGTTCAGGAAAGAACCAGACAGGTGAAAGTCTGGAAGCGGCTTTTCCGGCTGTAGAAAGTGACTCTGAATGGACCGGTGACAGTGTACCGGGCTGGGTGGATTCCGATCAGGAGTACATAAAGGGGAACCTGGAAGTGGCAGAGCAGATCCGACTGCTGGAAAGCCAATTGAACGATCGCGTAAACAGAGCGCTTGCTGCCTATAATTTGAGTGCTGATGCAGTAACATATGAAGACAGCAACTTTTTGGATATTTTTGCAATTTATGCGGTGAAGCACAATATGACCGATAATTTCCCATATGGTGTAGAATTTACCGATCAGGAAGCACGTGAAGAAATGGAGCTGATATTTAATCAAATGACCAGAGTCAATAAAGTCGGTTCCGGCAATCTGGTAGTCAGAAGACTTACATATGATGAAGTTATCGGGGAATACGGCTTTGATGAAGCGCAGGAAGCGGCTCTGGCAGAACTGGTGAATGAGGATGCCCGGGCACTTCTGCAGGAAATGTATGATACCAGTATTCTGAGCACACTGAGTGACGAAGAATTTGCGGAGGTTGAAGCTGCTGTTTCAGGCGATGTCGGCGGTGCACGCCGTTCGGTACTATTAGCAGCACTTTCCCTGGAAGGAAAGGTCAATTACTTCTGGGGCGGCAAATCATACCATATCGGCTGGGATCAGAGGTGGGGCCATCAAGGTCTGGTAATGGCTGAAGGTTCCTCTTCAACCGGATCTGTCCGCAGCTACGGACTTGACTGCAGTGGATTTGTATCATGGGCTTTCATTAATGGCGGTGGTGATCAAACCGTACTCGGTTATATTGGTAATGGAACTGCTAATCAATGGGCCAATTCCTATTCGATCAGCTGGGAAGAAATACAGTCGGGAGATCTTGTTTTCTACAAGGAACCGAATGCCGGTGGTATCAACCATATTGGAATCGTGGTAAGTAATGGTTCTGATGGCATGAAGATCGTTCATTGTTCCGGTGGCAAGAATGGTGTGGTTGTAACCGGCAAAGCCGGATTCCAGTATGCAAGAAGACCATATATCTATTCAGAATAAATTAAGATTAACAATTAATCAGAAGGCAGTCCGACGCAGGACTGCCTTTATTCTTTACTGGTTTAAGCGGTTACCGCAGGATGACTGTAGCCTGATCTCTGGGAGCAGTTCGTTTATAAGTGACATCGGGATATCCCAGCAGCATACAGGCATGGATAGTGGTATCTTCAATTCCAAGCCAGGCTTTGAGAGCCTGATTATGCTCTGAAATCCGGCATAGATATCCGTTGTAAAGTATGCCCAGCCCCTGTGATACTGCCATTAGCTCCATATTCTGGGCAGCGAGGCCGGCATCTAACGGCCAGTCAGATGTAATGTACACAACGGCTGGAGCATTGCGGAACAAATAATCATCCTTCGGGTCTTCTTTCCGTCGTTTGTTGAATACAATAAAGGGCAGAAGTTCCCGGGGAATTTCTTTATATGGCCGCTGTGTAAGGGTATCGACATGATTCCAAATCAGTTCTTTAAGGGTGTCCAGCTCGTTTTGAATGATGATAAAGCGGCAGCCCTGGCTATTTTTGGCGGTAGCTGAATAACGTCCGGCCTGGACCAGCATATTAATCTTATCTGCTTCTACCGGATTTTGCTTATAACGGCGGACACTACGGCGGAACTTAATCACATGCAGTAAGGTATCCGGATTCAGATGAAAGGTTTTGGGGTCATATGCTTCAACATCGTCCATATCGTAGGCGGGGATGGAAATGGCCCCGGCAGGACAGACAGCAACACAGTGGCCGCACTGAAAACAATCCTGATCCATCACTGCTTTCTGATGAGCTATGTTAATATATCTGCCGATACAATCATCGGCGCATTTTCTGCAGCCGGTACAGGCGTCCTGATTAATCGTAATCATATAAATACCTCCTTTTTATTCCTAATAATATAAATTATACTCCAGCAAATAAAAATTAACAACTCATTTACTAATGGGACAGCATCTAGGGGCATATATTAAACTAATAATATTATTCTGGAGTTTTTATGAAAACGAATAGAAAGTATATCCTTATCGTGGGTATGGTAATAGCAGTGGCGGCAGGTTCGATCAAATATCTTTCACACCTGGCAACGGTCAGCAGTAATGTAAATGGACACGAACTTCCCATTTATTCCGTAGAGACAGAAGCTAAAGAGGTGGCGCTTACCTTTGATGCAGCATGGGGAAATGAGGATATTTATGAAGTACTGGGAATTTTAAAACAATATGATATTCAGGCCACTTTTTTTATGACCGGTGACTGGGTGGAAAAGTACCCGGATGAGGTTAAGGCGATATATGTAGCCGGACATGACCTTGCGAATCATAGTGAAAACCATAAGAATATGACCCAACTGTCAATTGAAGAGCAGAAAAAGGAGATTATGGATGTACATAAGAAGGTAAAGAAATTGACCGGTGTTGAAATGGATTTATTCCGTGCCCCTTATGGTGACTATGATGACCAGCTGATCTTAAATGCGAAAGACTGTAAATATTATGCGATCCAGTGGGATGTTGATACAATTGTCACAAAAAGAAGTGTATAATTCAAAAGATTTTTTTGATTATACACTTCTTTTATAACATGTTCAAGATAATTAAATTGTAAATTCAATATTTATCTTCCCATCTTCTTGAAAAATGATTTGTTTTATCAATAGATGACATAGATCACGAATTTCATCAAATGTTCCATTCTCTAATTTATCTGGAATGTCATTTATAATCTCAGCAATAGATCGTAGCTGGTGCTTCAATTCTTTATTTGAAGAATGATGTGTGTGGTACTCCCTAATCGCATTATCTATTTGCCTCATTTGCTTATCTAATTCAACAATTTTATCATTGACATATTTTATAAGCACATCATTTCCGTGCTCAAGTGAGGATAATAAGTTATCAATAGACTGTTGTATCTTGGATTGCTGTATCATCAGATCATTTAACTGTTTGTCAGATTCCGGCTTTCTGCTATCAACCTTCAAGGTTGCCTGATTTAGTTTCTTGATGACTTCTGGTTTTGTATAATGAACAATTATGCTTTGCAGAAGCGAAGGATCAGTTAATTTCTTTGAAGCAGGCTTCATTGTACAGGAATCCCATCCGGAATTCTTGCGTGAACTACAAATATAGTACCCCATAGTACCGCGACTATTTGTATATGAGACTGAGCGTCCACAAACGGCGCATTTCATAAGTCCGGTAAACCAGCTATTTTTTCCGGTACCTGATCTTGCAGGTACACGCAAAAGAGCAGTGCGTTTCTCTTGCACACGTATCCAGGTATCAGAATCAACAAGAGCCTTATGGCTACTTATATTACAATACATATTTTTGATTTCACGACAGCGCTTATGTTTGCTGTCATTAGCATCTTTTTTTCCATATAAATCAAGACTTGCTTTTCCATCAAATTCATCAACAGGATTGGTTATATTAGCTTCTAGTTCTCGTAAGTAATTATACATATTCATATCATTAGGGGCATAAAGTGGTTTGGATAAAACATCCATCAGTACCCGGCTGGTCCAATTTTTCCCTTTACGGGTTAGGAACTTGGCATCTCTTAGCTTATTTAAAGTGGTGGTGGCACTACCGCTTGGTGTCAGATACCATTCGTATATTTTTTTTACAACAGGTGACTCTAGCGGGTCTGGCTCAAGTACAGTATGCTTTTTCCCTTTATACTCAATGCGTTTCAATCGGTAACCATATGGTGCAGGTCCGCCACCCCAGAAGCCTAATTCAGTGCGATAATAGTAGTTATCGTGTATTCGCTGAGAGATATTTTCGCGTTCCATTTGAGCGAAAACCATGCAAATATAAACCATTGCCCGTCCGATGGGAGTGCTAGTGTCAAAATTTTCAGATATAGATATAAAATCACAATTAAGACTTTGCAATTCCACAAGTAGCGCGCTGAAATCACGTATATCACGAGAAATACGATCAAACTTATAACAAAGTATCTTGTCAATTTCTCCTGCACGAACATCATTCATAAGCTCTTCGAAACTGGGCCGATTTAAATTCTTTCCGCTGTACCCCTTATCCTTGTCATAAACTTTGTATTCCCAATCGTTTGTTTCACAAAGTTTAATACATGCATTAACTTGCTGTTCGATCGATAGACTGTCTTTTTTAAATAGAGATTGTCGTGGATATATACCAACCATTTTGCCTCCATTTCAATACAACGGTAAAAGTGCTGAATACATCATAAAGTTTTCATATGATAATGTCAAGACCTGCAAATTCATCCCACCGTTTTAGAGGTGGGGAACTCCTTGTCAACAGCTCCAATAAAGGTAAAAGTTATAGAGTGATACTTTTGTTTACATATTATTTTCTTTTTTGCATACTATACTCTTATGAAGATACTATTAGACGAAATTCTATCAAAAAAAGAAATCTCTCGACGTAAATTATCAATAATGACGGGAATTCCCCATTCAACAATCCAAGATATAGCATCTATGCGTAGTATGCCCCGTATCGATAACCTAGAACGTATTGCGAAAGCTTTGCATATATGTATTTCGGATTTGTATGACTCGCCATATAAATAAGTGTACGAGCATTCGGCCAAATTGTGTCTATCTATTTAAAAACGCCTATCTAAATTGTATAATGTTGGTAGGGTTAAGTTTCTCTTATAAAGCAAAAAGAATACACGTTTGAAAAATGTTGCAATATTACTTCCTAGGAGGCATTATTATAACAAGGGTTTCGAACGTGCATTCTTTGTTTGAGAGGAGGGAAACGGAGGCCCTACATATGAAAAAAAGAGAACGAGAAGCAATTATCAAGATGGTCAGTAGAATAAAAAGCGAGAGACTTATAACTAGAATATACAAATTTGTATTATACCTTTATATTTACGAGCAAAACTGACAGTTGAAGAACTGTTAGTTTTGCTCTTTTTTTACTTCTATATACATGTCCAAAATTCTTTCTAAAGCAATTAAATCATCGTTTTTTAATTGAACTAATGTTTTAAATAAGTTTTTATGAAACTCATTTTCACCAAACATGATACGGTCAATTGATTCCATTATTCCGTCATCATTTTCAATGAACATATCGTCTCCTTCACCAGTAGTTAACCAGACATAATCCACGTTATATTCTCTGCATATTGATTTTATGGTCTGTTCGGTAAGAGCATTTTTGCCATTTTCTATTTGGCTGATAGAATTCTTTTTCATTCCAATTTTTTTGCCAAACTTTTCTAAAGTTAGATTTAGCGATTTTCTTATTTCTCTGACACGATTGCCTTGTGACATAACCACCTCCCCTTTCAGAAATAGAATAGCATGTGTTTGAATGAAAATCAACAGTAAGTTCTTTAAGGGAACAGAAAAGTGTTGACAATATTCATAAAAAGAATTATTATGTTCTTATAAAGAACAAATGATTAAGATTCATTTAGAAAAGAGGCGTTTCAATGGAAAACCGAAAAGAAATGATTGAACGGATTGCTAAGAAGTTTGTAATGCTTCAAGAGACTGAAAAGCCATTTATAATTGGATATATGGTTGGGAAAGAAGAGGAGCGTGCAGTACACAAACAAAAGGAAAAATTAGAATCACATGCTGAATAAAAAGGAAGATGAAGATGGCTGCTATGCGGCGGGTTAAAACGAAACAATTAAATATGGATATTGAAACATTTGTGGAAATAAGGACAACCGGTAACTCATATTTTTTATAGAGATTAAAAAACAGGTATAGATTATGGAAAATAAACATTTTAAAGTAAATGGGATTGAAGTTGTAGATATCACTCCAGAATTAACAGAGGAAGAGATTATTGAAAGAGCTAATTACATAGTGGAAGGGTTACTCCATTTAGGGGAAAAGAGTAATTTTAATTTTTAAACAATTTCTTGTAAATGAACTT
>Ga0153947_1000121_pt1 | contig 34699 bp, 40 predicted proteins | sample TSNJ031MetaG_FD_104697 | JGI IMG/M metagenome (GOLD analysis project Ga0153947, IMG submission 104697) | Attine ant fungus gardens microbial communities from New Jersey, USA - TSNJ031 MetaG | ecosystem: Host-associated > Fungi > Mycelium > Unclassified | place: USA: New Jersey, Wharton State... | reverse complement strand
AGTGCCTCATCCATTTTCTTTCAGCTGACATAATCTCCAGTTACAATTGGTTAACTCGCTGTACCTTAAGAAGTTGGATCATTTCCTTTGAAGGGAGACTCATGCCTTTCGGTGAATATTTTTTCGCTACTGTCCGATTGCTCTGATATACTCAATTCAGGTTCCTATCTATGAAAGGAGGGAAAGTATAAATATTCGTGTCAGTCAGTATTTATCATTTCCCCATAAACACTGTCAGTCTTTTGACAACCAAGTAAGATTCCCTACATGCTACTTTCTCTCTAAAAGGAACAGTATCAATCATATCCCTTAGCTATTACAGCCAACCTCATAGCAGCTATTACTACTTAGATAGACGAACAACTATCCCTACCCTTTGTTAATACCTTGAGAGTATACCCTACTCCTGATAGACCCTGTCTATTTGCCTTTTTGTCTTGAGATATAATCCACATTTAACAATGTGTCACCCCTACACCCAGAATTTTCCTAACCCAATGAATAGCTCTTTCACTTGGAAGAAATGTTGTTTGAAAATACATGATCATAGGTGTCCAATGGCTATACAATCCTAATAGCAGAAAATTTGTGGGTATGAATTCCTGTAAATGAGATAGTTCGTATGTATAGAAGGAGATAGGTCACAAAATGCACATGATGGCAAATCCCAAGCTCAATGGTATGCTCTATCAGCTCCTTGAGGTATGTGGGGAGAAACTGTGCTCGACACATCGGATCGACTCTCTTGATGCTCATCATCCTGAATATCCCTTACTTGTTGCTGGCGCTGATGTCGTCTTCCTGTGGCAAAACGTAGGTATCTTGAAAACCGATTGTTTTGGTACATAGACGGTCCATATCGTCGTGAACCAGACGTCGGATGATGTTGATGACGATTATCAGTTAATTCAGGACGGAGGCCATTGATATCAATTTCCTGGCTTTCGTTCTCATCATCATAGGAGATCATGTTCGCTAGCGCTAGGAAATCTCCGATAACTATTAGCCTTGTGATTTCAAAGTTGGCGGACCAGCACACCTTGTCTACATATTGGGCATGAGCTTGATAGCTCAAGGAGCCACTGGTCAACGCATTCTGGGTGAAAGCGATGCTTGCCCTCGCAAGGCAATATCCTGATATCGTCACCCTCCTCGAAATCAACAATACATATTGGACATGTCCCCCTGCCCATAGCCTCAGGGCTTAGGTCATCCCGAACGCAGATACCATATTGAGATTCAAATCCATGTGAACGCGTGAGAGTTGTAGGCGAGGGGGTAGAAGGACCCTCACCACGATCATCACCATGATCGCTGCGAGACGTACTTGGTTTGGGACTACTCATCGACGCGACTGGTCTATCTTCCATCCCAGGAGAGGGGACCCCACCTGCATTACTTTCTTTGGTCTGAGCGACAGATGCAGTGCATTCCTTCATAGTTGTCCCGTCGATAATTTCCCATTGTGTGAGCTCTTGAGCTTCAACGTCTTTCGCCTGATTTCCACTGGTACCATCTTGGGCCTCTCCACCACTACCACCTCCCCCAAACTTAACGATCGGAAAGGTATCCAAAATAGCGCGGGTGAGACCTCGAGCACGACTTTGAATTGGACCATCTGATCCTATCCGAGTCCGCGGGCCGTAGCGTTCAGGATGCCGTAACGCCCGTATGGCCTGGAGACAAATTATTGACGATAAAGAGTGAGCAAAGGTCATACCCCTGAAATTATCACGACACAGAAGAGAGCAGAAACACAGCCCGTGATGGCGTAGAGAACGATCCTAGGTTGAAAGTAGATTGCAACCAATAACCAACTATAATTTAAACTTACATAGCCAGGGCGGTGTTGCTTGAACCTGATGAGCGACTTCCATTGCCACTCCCAGTGCCGACGCTACCGTTAGACGGTCCATCTGAATCACCTGTAGCGTTGTATGCACGAAGATCCGCATATAAAAATCCTGGCTCAGTGGCATAGCCTGTTCGTATTGAATCTTGAATGGCTTGCGCCGTGTTGTTCAACCTTGATGAATCGTACTTCGTAATACTGGCATTCGCGGGTATCAGTTGACCGAATTGATAGTCGATGAGGTGAGCACTGGTCTTGCTCTGGGTCGAAAATATGTCGAAAACTTGATCGAATGTTGAAGGATCAGTATATTCAGGATTGATGACACATGCAAGTGAATGTAGCGAGTATAGTAACTAACAAGGTGTCAGCGCTTGCACAAAGTCACTGGGCCGGGTATTGAACTGACAGCCGCAATGGCACCTTTGTCGCGTGCCAGGGTGAAAATATCAATCTCCATTGAGGCGTCAGTCGAATTGGCATCACAAGAGACCATTGCAATCCATGGAGCAGACGCTACAACTAGCTCAAGTCAAATCAGGGAACGTTCGAGATGGCGTACTTGGTGGAGTCGTTTCGTTGACAAATTCTTCCGTGAAGTGTATTAAGATACCCTACAGTGTTGAATCATTAGGGGTCAATGCAGGTGAACAGTCAGGGGTGGCGCACTTTGCTAATTCCATCGCTTCCATTGCCGGCGAGCTGGTATGACACATTCTCCACATAGTTCCTAGAGCTTTGAGAGAGATGAAGATATCCTCAGAAGGAAGACTGACCCGTTTGAATACCACTGAAGACGAAGCTTGGAAATGTCGGTAATGTTTAGTCCGCCCGCGATGGCAGCCTGGGATGAATTGGTTGGAGATGCTGGAACGTATGCTAGCGCACATGCCGTGATAAGAACGAGGAAGAGAAGGGGTACCATGAGGGGAGCAAAGAAAGTTCTGGCCAAGTCCGAAACAAAGAGTAAAGGAGAGAGCGGTACCCTGCAAGACTACACGTGCTATACTGATTACTACATAGTCCCCTTTACACAAAGCTCCCTAATCGCTCCACAATATTACCACCTCCCGTACGGTCGTATACTAGTCTTCCGCGTACGTATGTCTGCTCAACAACTCCCCGCAGCCTTTGACCTACATAAGGTGTAATTTTGTTCTTGAAGTTCAGCCCCTCCTTCGTGACCTGAACGGGAATAGTAAACGAACTGTAAATAGACGTCATTTAGTGGCTTCACCTCAAATTCTGCTTCACTATCCCAAAGGACAAGATCACCATCATAACCAACTTTCAGCTGTCCCTTGTGATCTCCAATACCAGCATGCTCAGCTGTGCGACGGCTAGTCCAGTCCAGTATTTTACCAAGTGTTACACCACGCTTCTGTCCTTCTGTCCAGAGGAGGCTTAGACCGAGGCCAAGCGTGCTGATCCCACCCCATGCCTTCATAATGTTTCCCTCCTCTATTATTTTCAATTCGGCAACACACGGGCTGTGGTCAGACACCACAAAGTCAATTGTCCCATCTTCCAAAGCCTCCCACAGTAGGTTCCTGTTGTCCTCATCTCGAATCGGCGGACAGCACTTGAACTCAGGTCGGCCATCAGGGAGATCATTTGAAGTCAGACAAAGATAGTGAAAGCAAGTCTCAACCGTAATCTTAATACCTTTTGCCCTTGCCTCCCGTATCAAAGGAAGGGCATTGGCTGCAGAGAGGTGGACGATGTGGCATCGCAGTTCGGGATACTTTTGATGTCGCTCTATTATAAGTTGGATAGCATCAACCTCCAACTTCTGTGGTCGAGATTTGAGGAACGTCGAATAATGCGTTGGATTTCCGCCATCATATACTTTTCCAAGTTCAGCGTGGAAGAGAAGAACAGTCTTCCGACCCTTTCTAAGGTCATCAAATTTGTTTACAAGCTCTTCACTGATAAACTGTTTACCTGAAGTGCTTGCATGGCCAGATCCACATCTTGCTCACCAACGCAGGGGAACTCCTGATCAACCGAGGTGATTTCAAGATAGTCATGCATAAGATGTCACTCACATCAACGCCACTTTCTATGAGGAAACATTTGAAACCTTTTACACCAGCATCGATGAGTTGGCCAAGATGATTCTTATCACAAACTGTCGTTAGCGAATCCGTCAGGCCGCTCGATGATGAGTGTCACCTGATTTCCAGGGATCACTCCTCCCCAGAAGCCGACATCGACATGACATTGTCGATGAGCTGCTTTTCGCTTTATTGCAAGGTTATCTACTGTCGTCGTGGGTGGTATCGAGTTGAGAGGCATATCGATGACTGTTGTAACGCCGCCTGACGCCGCAGCACGCGTCCCTGTCCAGAAGCCCTCCCAGTCAGTTCGCCCGGGCTCGTTGAGATGAACATGAGCACTAGGTAACAACTCATAGATCAAACTGTATGTTAACATTGATCGGGCTTGAGAGCACGTACTCAACGAGTCCCGGGAGAATGATTTTATCTCCGGCATCGACCCAAGTGATCTCACTGTTTGATGGCAAATACAGTGTCAAATCACTTCGGGAGTGTTTCCCAAGTCGAACGTCCGTGATCTTTCCTGTTAATATGTCGACGACAATCGTTGCTGGCTGGGGAATGTCTGTCTCGGGAAGAAGGACATGTTGACCAGAGCAGACGAGAAACTGCGACATAGACGTAGGAAGGTAAAATTGGACCCATCAATTGTAGACGAGGTCTTCCCATGATGATCATCTTAGTAATCTGTCCAAACTCTTGCGAACAGTATGAAGACCAGAGATAAAGCTAAAGTAACGATGATGTCGATGAAATTAGACTTGGCAGGTCGATGAATATGGAAGACGAGTATGACTGAGTGCTAGCTATCTCTTGTTCACCTTTTATTCCATACCATACAACATGTACCTACAGGATTCGTGAAGGTAAATTCAACCAAGAAATCGGAGTCGCCAACGTACCCCAAAACGATCCAGAAAAATTTCTCTCAAATATGACTTATGTACATCATACATAGATACCAATTTAAAGTGGCCTTGTGGGTCTTCGATGCCGATCATGAAGTCTTCGATAGATTCACATTACCAGTGCGCGACCGGTGACTGGACTTCATTATACAAAGAGCCGTCTATTCAACGAGACACTCAACACCTTCAATGATAGACTTCAGGAACCAAATCTAGCTAACCGAGCCTGCCTAATCTCATCCAAGCTTAGATGCCTGCTTGATGAACCTATATTTCCTGAAGAATCGGAAAACTGAGAAGGCCAAGTTTCAATCTCATCCTCGTCTACATCCATGCCCTTTGACGTTCTCTGACTACTAATCACTGGGGTGCGTTGAGCCGTTGGTTCCGGTAATCTTGATTGGAGAGGTTGTTGATGCCGTCCCGAAGGGACATTCTCAAGCGAGGCTCGGAGGGCGGCCTGTAATTCTGCATCTTCATCATCGTAGTTTTGATATGCTGATAGAGAATTTTCAGCTGCAGGCATCGATGTATCGTCATTTCTTGAGGCAGATTGAAAGCTTGGAATTTGCGTTGGTTGGGAACTGCTCTTCTGACGCTCATCCCACTGCCGGGCCATGTCCTCACTTTCCGCAATTGCTTTTCTAAGTTGCTCAGCTTCTTCTTCTTCTTCCCGTCTCAATCGTGCCTGTCTCCGCTCGTCTTGTTGTTCAGGATTAACTGACCATAATTCCCTCTGTGCAAGTTCCTGCTGTTCCCGCATACGTCGTAATAGCACTCGATTTCGTTCCGTACTCGCTGCTACAGGATCAGGATCGACAGAATCATCCCCATGATATTGCCGGAAAGGACGACTGTTCGCGTCGCCTAAGGCGGACCTGCTCGCTACATTGGGGTAGGTCTGCGAGGATGAATCGGCAGAGCTGCCAATCATATCATCATAATATGACGAACCATACCCCTCCCGACTTGTCAAGGAGGCCTGAAGTGCAGCCTGGAGTTCATAATCCTCGTCTTCAACCCCCTCTGGATACCCGCTGTCTTCTGAGCTTTCCCGCTGGTTCCCGCTTCCCGATGCTCCTGTTGTTGATCGGGATGAAACCTGGACGTGTTTTGTCACAGAGAGATCAGGTAGAGTGGTTGATTGGGGCTCCGAAAGTGTAGCCGCAATCTCATCCGCTTCTGTGCGAGAAAGGGCAAGAGGTTGGGATACATTTGACTGCGTAACTGCAAAAACCGAATAGCCTTTAAACGGGCATAAGTATTATCGAGACATACATTTTTGTAACGCACCTTCTGTCTCCGCTTGCTGTAATACCATTCCTAGATAAAGCTTTCCAACCCACTCCGGCGCAGATAAAAAAGAATTAAGATTGAACCAATGTCCCTTGCCAGCGTCATTGTCTATGTTTGCCAAAGCAGGCCCGAAACGTCGCAAAGTGAACCAATGCTCCCCCATATTAAGAATGAAGGCGAATTGAGTGCTGCGGGGACTCTCAACGCCCGTCGAGTCATTTTCATGGAGCAAAGACCCACTGTGGATGATCCTGATAAGGGCGCATGGCATTACTACGCCACCGTATAAGACTAAAAATGATGATACAGAGATGTGAATCTCGTGGTCATAAAAACGCTGAGCACTCACTTGAGCCCCCAAACTTCTAAGGCTTCTTCTATGACTTGAACGGAGAAGAAGCCTAGTGACTGTAAGAAATAACAAGTGACATATCAGTGTGTTGCAAATGCCTGTATCGTCCATATTCTTGCTGCCACCTCGCCGGTTGTCTGTGTCGTATTGCGCCTCCAGCCGGTCTAGTTTCCGCGCAATCTCCGAAAGATCTGGTGCTGTGAACTGACAGACGAAGGAAGAAAGATTGTATTAGTATATAACAGTGGTTCTCCGTGCTGACATACGTATGGTCCTTCTAGAACTCGGTTATTACAGACTGGGTCTCAAGGACAAAGGACGTACGAAGGAGAGAATTGAGCGCATGTTGTGCGCAAAGCATTGATCCATCCTGCTGCTTTTCATGATAGATTAGTGACGCAAGGCTTTCAAGTCCAGCCATGATTACAAGAGCTGCCTGAAATTTGTTCGGATATCTGGACGATAAGAGCCAGGCATCGTCACGCTTCGATGGATTATCTCTATTTAGAAAATTGACGTAAGTTACCAGTAAACTAAGTTACCACTGCGTATTCTAGAAAGAATTCGAAGTAGGAACTATGCACGTCTTCTGTAATACAACATTCTAACACTATCCAAATGCCATCTATCTTTTCGAAACCTGACATCAAATGATACGATTTGATAGATTTCTCCAATTACACCTGGTTTTCGGTGGAAATCAACCCCTCGACAGTTGCATGAAATGCAATGATGCGTATTGATGTGAGCTTGATAAGAAGTATCATCAGATGGCTAGAAGCATACCCTTCAATCCGAAATTCTCTTCCCAACCTTGATCTCTGTTCGTAAATCTGAATACCACTTTTTCAGTCTTCCGTCTCATGTCATAGCCTGCGTTACTGCAAGCTGCCCGTTCCAGGCTTGTTTTGATCCTTCGAGAGTGTGGAATAGGAAGAGTAACGAGGCAGAAGCATCAAAGCTTCCATCAATGTTTGCAGATGGTCCTGAAAGTAAGAGTCACAGGATGGGGAAGTCGTGGCCCGTGCGTATTTTGACGATGACATGGAAAACAAAGACGAAGATAGCATAGGGATTGCATTTCCCCTTTGGTCTAGATCTCTCATCACCGTATGGGACATTCGACCCAAAAAATGACCAGATTTGGAAGGTTGCCTTCCAAACATGCAATGACCTGGTGGAAGAGTATTCATAGAATCACGATACTGCCCAATTTCATTGTGTCTACTTTGATGATCAAGTGCATATTTCCACATTAAACCTGGCTGTTTCACCTCAGTACTCACCCGACGGAAAACTCTTCGTATGTTGGTTTCGCGATGACTCGCGTCCGGGTCTGGGACACGCGAACCGGCCAACTCGTTGGCAAGTTTCAATGCACAAAACTGCCCTCTCACCTACTCAATATTCCCCTGGCGAAAGACTCATCACTCTTTGGTGTGGGAAGGAAGACACAATAGGTCTCTATGATGTCTATACTAGCCATCTGTACGCTCAGATTTTGGGTCCCAAAATATACATCGTGTTCATACGAGATGGAACAAGCACGGCATGTTATTCTCTTGGCTCGAAAATATGGCACGTTAGCAGATTACCCAGGCAAGCACTGGCATTCCGCTCATGGATATGAGCTTATACCATAAGGCATGACAAATGGATGGGTAATGGGTCGGGACAATGTGCCGCTGTTTTGGGTCCCAGTTGAGCACAGGAACAATCTGTACATGCCATCGTCTAGAGCGGTATTTGGGATACCCCGAAAGAAGGCAACAAGTGTGGACCTCTCTAACTCAGGGCTTGGTGGAAAAAAGGCGCAATGCTTTGATAAAGAGTGGTTAAGAGAACTTCGGCGACAGGAGAAGGAGGCAGAAAGCCTGCTGGAAAAGTGCGTCTTGTCCTCAGCCATGGTAGACGAATTCACGGAGCTCGTTGTTCTATTTGAGTTTCTGATTGTCCGGATTATTCCCTGTACCAAAGCCTGTATCGAAGTAATCAGAATGAATTATTAGGTATCCCTGATGGGAAGGAAGCAAGGTGCATATGGGTAAGCGTGGTCATGTAGTGTGCAAACAAAAAGATAAATTACAAGCATCTACATTGAAGGACATCTCTGGCGCTTGAAATTTGTCCACGGAAAGACCTGCGTACATTAATAACGAGTCTTCTGGAACGATAAAGGGGATTGACCAACAAGTAGAAGCTTACAATGGTACAATGGCGGAGAGAGATTTCCTTCTACTTCACACGACCGAACAAGCCTCATTCTAATTTTCCCATTCATCAGAAGTCTTAGGATTCGGTGGACCTCATTTTGTCTAATAAGTGAAAGAAGACTTCAAAGCTGAGAAATTGTGCTTATTATATGCCGACATCCTGGGACAGCTGTACTCTCGAGTTCATGTGATGATTCAGCTACCTTCGAGAAGCTGTGGCATGGGGTACAAGAGAAGTATATAAGTCACTACACCTCATATCCTGCCTGAGAATTTGCAAAAATGCTCGCTCCACTGGTGGCTTTGCTGTTCAGTGCATTACAGGCGTCCTCAATAGCTCCGAAAGGTCCATGGGACAAATTCAACTTTGCACCAAAAGACAGGACCAGTCGGCCAGCTAGCATTCACTCTACACAAGGAAACGTTCAGAATGCCCAAGCTCTCATTGGATCCGGGACAGCGACATTAACTGGCAACGGTAGTTTTGTCGTCGTCGACTTTGGTCAAGAGGTAACGTAGCATTATGGAGTAAAAGATCGTTTGATTAACAATGATGGCAGGTTGGAGGACAGGCTTTCCTACACGTCGATGATTCAACTGCAGATTCCAGACTCTCCCTTTCATTTACCGAATCTACACAATTTATTAGTCCCAGCAATTCGGACGACTCTTGTCGCAGCTCCTCCTCAATGAATGGAGATGGGGTACAGTCTCTCCCAGGACCCCTTTCACAGGGACAATTTCAGCAGACCATCGGCGAACAGCGTGGCGGTTTCCGATTTCTGACAATCGTCAGTAATTCCGAGGCTCCTGTCAGCATCTCGAACGTTGGTGTACATAACACGTTCATGCCGCATTGGGATGACTTGACAGCCTATGCGGGTTACTTCTTTACACGAGACCCCAATTTTCACGATCCCGACTTTTTGACGAAATTGTGGTATGCCGGGGCGTATACAGTTCAGACGAACACGATTGATGTGCATCAAGCTCGACAGCAACCTTGTCCGCGTCCAAACGGTAAGAACCTTCCTTCCATGCATTGTATCAGAGTTGATGCGGGGACTTTCAGGGTGGGCTAATAATGCTACTGGAGGTCCAGTCGAAGGACCTGTCTTGGTCGACGGCGCGAAGCGTGACCGGTGAGTTATTCTGACATGCTTGATCGCAAAACTGTTGACAAAGCACCTATAGAAATATCTGGCCAGGTTAGTTGTTCAGTATGAAGTTGGAACTTCTCATAAACCTACATAGGTGATATGGGAATTTCGAGCCACACAGAACTAGTTGCTCTTAACGATATCCTGTCGAGTAAAAATGCACTCCTCGTGATGTTCTCGACGCAAGACCCTGCGACCGGAGCTCTCCAATATTCCGGACCTCCAATTAATGCCAGAGGTAGTGACACCTACATTTCTTGGTCTCTGATCGGAGCGCATAATGTTTGGCTGTACACTGGAGATCTGGAATTTGTTCAAACAGTTTGGACAAACTACACCAAAGCCCTAGCTTTTTTGGAAGCCCAGGTTGATGAGACAGGGTTGATGAACGTTCCACAATCATTTTCCAATGACTGGGGAAGGGACGGGGGACAAGGCCACAACATCGCAGCGAATGTCCTGCTTTACAGAGTGAGCAACTGTAAAACCTCTGGGTTGGCTGGTGATAACTTTTTGACAGTCTCTGATTGTAGCATCCGAGCTTGCAAACCATGTGGGAGATGAAGATATGTCTGCTACCTATTCAGCCAATGCAGTGTTGTTGAAGAAGGCGATCAACGATGTACTGTGGGACGATGAAGTCGGGATGTATCGTGACAACGAGCTCAGTTCACTGCACCCGCAGGATGGGAACTCAATGGCTATTTTGTTTAATATTACCCAATCACAGGAGCAGAATAAGGCAGTCAGTAAGGGCTTGACGCAGTTCTGGACAGATATTGGACCCTTAAGCCCTGAGCTAAACGACACGATCATTCCTTTCGTGGGCGGATTTGAAGTAGTTTACTAATATCTTCACCCGATGGTAATGATTGATTTTCACAGGTTCAAGCCCATTTCATCGCAGGAGAAGGCGAGCGCGCGATTGATCTACTTCACAGAGGTGAGCTGGGTCAACGCTACCAAAGTCAAGTTACTGACCAGTCGGCGTGCCTCAATTAGAGGTGAGAACTTCGTAATGCACATACAAAAACTTATGTTCGTAAAAGTGGGGATATATGTTATACACCAACTTATCTGTTCAATCGACTCTTTTGGAGGGTTTCACGGCTAACGGCTCGCTTGGGTGAGCTTGCCTGGATATCAGCCACTTCTTGTGACTAGATGCTGAATACAGAATTTCAGGTATCGCTCTGCTGCAGGCTACAACTTTGATCACTCGTACACCAGTCACAGTCATGGGTGGTCCACAGGTCCGACGCCGGCTTTGACGTTCCACGTCTTGGGGATCGGTATCACGTCACCTCAAGGACAAACGTGGACAATAGCACCTGTTTTGAGTGGGCTAGAATCTGCAGAAGGGGGTCTGGAAACTGGGCTCGGTTGGTTTGGGGTAAAATGGAACATCGAGAGGAATATTTTGACGCTTGAAATTTCGACGCCGAGAGCAACATCAGGAACTGTGACATTGCCAGGTACCGGGGGGATAACAGTCAATGACAGATTGGAGTCTGGTGGAACCATAGAATTGAGAGGAGGAAACCATGTTCTAACGAGACGCCTGTTTTAAGACTTAATGATTTGTATGCCACGTGATGTGACTAAGGTATTTACCCTGCACCTGCTCCTTTCTTTCCAATGGTTTGTCGGATTGCTTCCGTCACTCTAGTTTGTCTACTCTTTCTGTCGGGTTTGATCCTTGCAGATGGACAAAAACCTTTTGACTGTCTCGTTACTGCATCCGGCGCGGAATTTGATTTGACTAGACTTGCGCACGAGTATGATCTCAATCGAACAAGAGAAATGCCTCCGACGACGATGATTGATCAGCTCAGGTTCAATCTCTGCGCTGACCTCAAACATGTGGAGGGCGTAGAAGACCGGGACCAGGTCAGCATCCTCAATCACCTCGAACCCACGCCTATTGTTCATACCACGTCCAGTGCATAAAAGGCACTCGTGCTTGTCTTACTACGATGAACCGGAAGCCAGGAGAATCTGATCGAATAATTTCGGTAGTCATTCTCGTTGAGTCGCTGTCGACCTATAAAGTAACAGCAAGTCTATCGGGTAGGTTTCTCACATTCCGATCCTCGTCTAGTGCGTATGTGCTGAAAAACCTTTCCCATCGTAGACCCCAAGTCCCTGGGCATTGTATTTGAAGGCCCGAGATATCCGAATCCAGCTGATTCGACATTAGCTACCCAGAAGCTCAATCTCACAATTTACTGCGATCCGAGTTCTACCTCTGGTCCAAAATTCCTCTCTTATGATGACTTGATGTTGAATCTTGAATGGACCTCTCCTGGTGGTTGCCCGAAGACCACCGATTCTGAACCTCCGAAGGATGACGAGGGAAATAAAGGCGGCAATGACAGTGGTTCTGAGGAAGAGAGCGTCGGCAGTGGGCTTGGATGGTTCTTCCTTGTGTAAGCACGACATGCTCTGGCAGGAAAATCATCCATTGATTTCACGTCTTTGGACAACAGGATACTGCTGATTTTTGTCGCTTATTTTGGTTTGGGAGCCTATTACAACTATTCAACGTATGGTGCGAGAGGCATTGACCTAATTCCGTGAGTGGTTTGCATCCTGTTCGACACTTCTCTGAACTTCTTCTCAGGCACCGAGACTTTTGGCAAGAAATGCCGTACATGCTCAAGGATGTCATTTCCCACTTATGTTCCTCCACGCATCCACGACGGTCCTCGAGAGGTGGTTATGTTGCCGTATGAGCATGATGCATGGATGCATTCTCTTTCAGTACTTTCAGCATGATGAGTACTTGTTTAATGAAGCGACGCATATGGGATACCTCGAGAACTTCTCGCCTGCCTATGCTCAGGCTTTTCTTGTTTAGACTTTACGATAATTTGTAGGTAATAATATAATACTTTGCACTCTGTCGAGCTACACCTGGGACAGGGGATCCTCGGTGCCGCGATATGTTTTGCATAATCCAGCGTTTGAGAGAATGCATTCTACTTCAGAAAGGTACTATGTCCTAGTATATCAATCAAAGGGTCACATTTTACAGATCTCGTTTCTCTCTGTGCTATTGATCAGCTCTTGATTTATAGTACCCATACCCTTCAATAGCTCTTTACATATAGACTTTGAGGAGCTATCATGAATAAAAATCCAGCTCACATCTTGTGTATATATATTTGTCTCCTTTCCAAAATAGACTACGTAGAATGATTGTAACTTTTGCCTCCCTTCCCTTGTTGCAGGGCCGCACAGATAGCGATGTATGATTCTGACGAGTCTGATTTTACTTTTGCTGCGGATGGGTCCCGCTTGTTTTCTGAATCATCGCTGATGGCGTCTGAGTCTGCTTCTTCGCACATTGAATCTACACACCAAGATCTATCACTCCCGGATCTCAGTGCTAAAGCTCACGAGGAGAAGTTACAGAATGACATTTTCATACTCAAAAAGCTCAATGCTGTCTTCTCCACATTCAATGAAGCACTGGATGCAACAGGTAGCATCAATGGTGTATGGATTTTCATCAGCTCATAGCAAGGTGTCTAGGCTCATCCCATGATAGAAAATAGTTAAACAGCTGGCCGAGACAGATGCCCTACTCAATAAATATGTCAAAATTCTTCATAAATCTGAAGGCGTTTCTCGCTTGCTTTTTGATGAGGATTGGCAGGGAGCCGAAGCAGTGAGCCTTGACGCTACGTGGTTCTTCCCTCTTTTTCTTACGATGGGTTGGATAGGATGAAGATCAGCTTGAGCGAGAACAAGCAGAGGCTATTGCGCATGCACGGCGTGAGGAAGAGGAGCGGAAATTAGCCTTGCAGCGGGAAAGGGAAAGAGTAGAACGAGAAGAACGTGAACAGAGAGAGAGAGAAGACAAAGAGCGGCAGAAGCAGGAACAGGAAAAACGGGGGAGAGATTCTGCCCGTGGAGGCTCGAGAGGGATATCACGAAGAGGGATGGCAACTCGTGGGACAACGAGAGCGACATCAGCAATTCGTCCAGGTAATTTGTCTTTCCGATTACCACTCAGCTAACTCACATACACCTGATATAGGTGCCACAAGACCAGGTTCTGTGAGTGGCTTACCACTGCGCAGGCCTACAGGAAGAAGAGGAACTCCTCCAGGACGGGGAATAGGAAAGACATAGCTGACGCGACTCGTGACGGTGCTCATGTCACACGTCATATTTTCTTGATCGCTCATAACTGAAAGATTTCATGTACTCTAGCAGACTGTAGCTTCCACATATTTCTCCACAGAATGTCTAGGAAACGCACTAGAGATACAAAAGCTTTGGACCATTCTGCTTCTGAAAATCCTGACTTCTACGATGACGCTGATGACATCTCTTTCGCTCTAACGGGCAAGAAACGCAAATTATCCAAACAGCCAGAAAATTTGGCAGACGATGACTCAGAAGATTTTTCGCGTTTCATAGAAGAATCAATAGCCAAGCGCGACGTCAAAGAAGGTACTCAGGTAGTAAAAGGCATTAAGGGAAAGCAAAAATTCGCAAAAGGAGAAGTCGGTGGTGGTAGTTTCCAGAGCATGGGTACGGCCAGATGATATTTGCAAACTACACTCAGTTGACATAGTGGTGTCCACAGGTCTCCATCCATCGCTTCTGAGATCATTGACTCTACAGGGATACCGAGTACCGACACCAATCCAACGACTCACCATACCAGCATTGCTCACTAATCCTCCACGAGATCTCGTTGGAATGGCTCGTACAGGTTCTGGTAAATCACTTGCCTATATGATTCCCCTAGTTCAACGTCTTAGTGGACGTCACTCAACCGCTTTTGGTGCACGGGCCCTCATTCTCCTACCCACTCGTGAACTGGCTTTACAGATCCTCAAGGTTGGGAAGGAAATGTCAAGAGGGTGGAACTCAGGTCATGGGGATCACGCAGGCGATAAAAAGGGAGAAAATTCGAAAGGCCAGAATCTAAGATGGGGCTTAATTGTTGGTGGTGAGGGCATGGATGAGCAGTTTGAGATGATCACGAATAACCCGGATGTGTGAGCACTCTCAGCCTCCTTCTTGTGCAGATCTCATAGTTGTCCTGCAGCATTATTGCAACACCGGGGAGACTCCTGCATCTCATCGTTGAAATGAACTTGGATATGAAATGTGTCCAATACGTTGTTTTCGATGAAGCCGACCGACTCTTCGAGATGGGTTTTGAGACCGCCCTCACAGAGATCATACACCGACTCCCTACATCTCGTCAAACCCTTCTTTTTTCTGCAACACTTCCTAAATCTCTCGTGGAATTTGCAAAAGCCGGCCTTGAGAATCCTAAACTGGTGCGGCTGGATGCAGAGAGTAGGATAAGCTCTGATCTCAAAATGGCGTTTTTTTCTATTAAACAAGCTGAGAAGGATGCTTGTCTTTTAGGTCTACTAAGAGACGTTATTCAAGTTCCTTTGGCCAAGAAAAACGCAACAGAGGAGCGCGAATCAAAGGACAAAAAACAGAAAGGAAAGGAAAAGTATTCTGAGCAGACCATTGCTCCTCACCAAACTCTCATTTTTACTGCCACGAAACATCATGTCGAGTATCTGACCAGTCTTTTGTCGACCACAGGATACTCTGTCTCACACATCTATGGCTCCCTCGACCAACAGGCACGAACATACCAAATGGACAAGTTCCGGAAGGGTGTAACTAGTGTGCTTGTTGTGACAGATGTCGCTGCTCGCGGGATCGACATTCCAATTCTCGAGAACGTCATCAATTATGACTTTCCGCATGGCGCTCGTGTCTTCGTACATCGCGTTGGACGAACGGCTCGCGCCGGACGTCAAGGCTGGGCGTGGTCATTCGTCACGCATGCTGAACTTCCCTACCTCTGTGACCTCCAACTATTCCTTGCAAGGCCTCTAACAAGCACTATCACAGACGACAGTGACCAAACTTTTACACAAAACCTTGTGCTAGGTACCTTCGAGCGCGAGAAGATTGACGAGGATATGGAGTACCTTAGGTCTCTAGATAACGTAAATCATTCACTTCCAACTCTCCGTGATGTGATGAAACGCGGTCATATCATGTATGAACGCAGTAAAGGGAAAGCGAGCCTACAAAGCTATAAACGTGCAAAGGAAATGACAAAAGATCCTAACTGGCAGCTCGCGGGCTCTGATACTGGCATGCACCCTGTATTACTGCGTGGGTCGAATGCTGCCGAAAAGAGGAAGTTGGAGGATGCGAAGAAAGTTTTGTTGAAGGCTGTTAATGCTTTTACGCCATCAGAGACAGTGCTTGAAGTTGGAAATAAGACTGGCTCGGCGAATGTTGCCCTGATGAAACAAAGAAGGGAAGCATTGCAGAAGTCAGCTACGAGGGCGATTAATCCTAATTATTCTGTCCGTGATGAGGACGAAGACGAGAAAACGGGAACGGTAAACGAGTTGGAGATGGCCGACGAAGAGGATATCGCGGTAAGAAAGGTAATTTTGACAAAGTCTTCCCCTGAAATTTTCCTTCAGGCCGTTTTCAACATCCAAAAGAGGAAGAATTTCCGCGATGAAGAATTTTACATGTCACATTTTCAAAAGGACGCTTCAACAGAAAAAGGGTAAAACATCCCTTGTCATCACTAGAGTGCTTGGACACTCATGGTGCCGCAGATATTCTTTACAGGACGGGGCATCGTCGTTTTCGCAGCAAGCACGAGGTGTGGCCTTTGACCTTGCAGGGGATGAGACTGTCCAGGAGAAAAAGGCACGTCAATCCAATTGGGACAAGAAGAAAAAGAAGTTTGTCAAGGGTGATGGAATTGGTGCTGATAACGTGAAGCTGATCAAGACGGAGAACGGTGTCCGGTTACCGGCGAGCTACCGTAGTGGTCGTTTCGAGGAGTGGAAGGCTAAAAGCAGGATAAGCCTCCCCAGAACTGGCGAAATTGAGCCTGACAGACCCAGGCTACAAAATAGAGGGCAAAATGGTCGTAAGTTCCGACACAACAAAGTTAGTGCACCGAAACAGCTAGACAAGCTCGGGAAGAACTATGAGAGAAAAGTACGACAACTCAAAAAGAAACACGAAGGAGATAGCAAAGATGCTGCCAGGCCCTCGACTACGAGCCCAAAGAAAGAAAGGAATCAAAGGAAACCGAGTCGCTATGGTGGCAAGTCTCTCAACAAGGTCAAGTCAGAGCTCAAGACCTCTGATCAGATAAGGAGGCAGAGGAAGGTCATGGAAAGGAGGAAAGCTAGAAATGCCCGCCCTACTAAGAAATACAAAAGGTGATTGTTTGAGGAGGAAAAGTGGTATTAGTCAAGAGCCAACGTAATCCCATTCATGAAGGCGAATACTCCCATTTTGCCCCACTCCCAGTTACTACCCTGATATCTTTATTGCCTTCTAACAAGTCGACTCCGACGCTTCGCAATGCATTCACACACCATTCAGGATAACCTACATTACCAAAGTACTCCGCAAAGAATCTGCGCAAATAATTGGGGAAGGTGCCTGCCATGATAGCTGTCCTTGCCATACCCATAATTTGTGCTTGGAAAGTAATATTGTGCAGGGTTACTGCTGTGTGATTGTGAACATGTTGAAGAATTTTCAGTGATTGAAGGCATGCTCAGACATACCGTGGGCGGCTGAAGTTTCGTGCGTTATGGTATGGTGCAAAATTGCACGGGATGTCTTTCCTGAACATGTTGGGCAAGGACAAGTTTCATCAATTGGACTGAAATCTCTGGCATGCTTGCTCAGCTCTGATGAAGACAAGAGTATTAGTGATTGAAATGCTAAGGACGAGTTGAGATGTTTCACTGAGGTTGAGTGGGCCTTGATGTGTTAATGCCACACCAAAACGTGCTGTTCGTGTCGGAAAGACACAATCGGCCTTTTGATTGAAAATTAGCAAGGAGATCAAATACAAGAGTTCTAGCTTACCATGTCGACTCCAAGGGCCACACAGACAAGTAGATCTATGACGTGCAGATTCTGAATAGGATTTGAGCCTTGGGCGGAATTTTAGACGAACCCTCTGCAAAGCCAATTCCCATTGAGTACCGTGGTCCTGAAGTTGAGTATGTTATTTGAGTCACGAAAATCGTGGACGAGAAACATACTATCTTCAGGCAATTTGTCCGTACACTGTTTGATGCTGCACGAGGATCAGTTCGTAAACAATTGGGTTTACCATATTAACTCTTAACCTACACTCTCCAAAAAGTATCTGGCCATAATCATTAGCAAATGTCTAGGTATGGATGATGAGGGGCCACCTTTCTCTTCCCCCCCGCTGAGACCTCCTATGGCATAGCCAGCAACGTTGTTTTTTCGTTCTATCATTGCGTCAAGACAGCGATCCCTCAATCTCGGATCAAGACCTCCTTGTACAATTGCGAAGAGATTCTGGCTTTCTGTCTTCCCAGAATCGTTATGGAAGGCTATACAACGGTCGAGCCACCGGACAGATCTTTCCATCGCCTCTTCAACACGAGGCCCAATAGTCAAGCTCGAAACTAGAAAACTGGCTGGGCTTTTGGACGAGCACAAGACTGGTATAGACTGACCTACATCGTCAAGCTGCATGATTATATCTGCGCCAATAACATGTTGTATTGATATACTTTCTTCTGGCTTTGGGAGATTGGATGAGTACCTTAGGTTCGAGATCCGTTCACTGGACGTACGGTGAGCATCGTCGGTTCTCCGGTGAATGGACTAGCGAAGAGAGCACCCTCTTCCGTGATAGTAGTGAATTTACTCAGCGAAACGAGTTGGAAACCACCGCTATCCTGTGAAGTAACATTTCGAACGATTCTATATAAAAGAGAAAAATCGTACCGTCAAGAGATTTCGCTCCCATCCTTGGAACTTGTGGGCTCCACCAGCTTTATTTAATACTTCCAACCCAGGCCTAAGATTCAGATGGTAGGTGTTGTTCAGAATCAAAGTGACTCCAAGTGATTCGACCTGTTCGGGTGTCAATCCCTTGATCGCTGCCTGGGTGGCCACTGGCATAAATGTCGGTAGCATTGTCACGCCGTCTAAGTACGACAGAGCTTGGTGGGTCCCGGAAGGCACTTGAGGAAGATTCACAGCTCACGAGCGAGTTTCATGCGTGAGACACGCGCCTTGGTCGTTGGGCAATTAGCGATGACCTCAAACTGCATTGGTATCCTTAATTGACGAAGAGCCAGGTTGAGTACAAAATTTCCGGGGTAATAATAAATCAGTGTGAGCCGAATATGGTAGTTGCTGATGGTTTTGCCCAGAATAGGTCGATCAAAATACACTGACCCTGTAGTACAGCTCACAAAATAGGCAAACAAGTCATGCGAAGTGCAAATATGCGTTGCTTTCTCGATTGAAAAGTGGTATCTTTCCCAGCACGTTTAGTTTTATACTGAGATTCATTGTTGAATTGGATCAGAGCGTCACACAGAGTGACAGGACACGTCGCGTATTATTTTATATTATATTATCACTTGTCCACGCTATCTCATTACGGCTGCACACCAACCTGCGAGATCTTGGCTTTATAGCTCAGAGTCATGCGAACGCCAGCTCTAATTGCCGTTCTTGCTTCCACGCTACCCCTTGCTTCTGCCTTCTACCTGCCCGGTGCCGCTCCTACTAATTACCGTACAGGAGAGCGAGTCGAAGTTCTTGTGAACGCATTGACGCCTATGCTCACCGGGAAAGACGATCTGAAGCTTGTCAGTATGGATGCTAATTGTATATTATAATGTTATGGCAGGACACTAACCGTCTACTATAGAAATCTCTCATTAACTGTATGTACCTTTGAGTCTGTGGCTGCCGACTAATACAAAATCAGATGATTATTACAATCCTAAATTCCATTTTTGCCAACCCAAGGATGGACCTAAAGCTCAGCCAGAGTCCCTAGGATCAATATTATTTGGTGACCGCCTCTTTAACTCGCCGTATGAAGTATGCCGCGAAATCTCTCACATACACGCAATTTAATTCATTTCTTAAAAGATTGAAATATTGAAGGATAATCATACATGCAAGATTCTTTGCACTCAGGATGTCACTCCTGACGAGGCCAAGTTCATCAATGACAGAATTAGGGAAGATTATGCGCTCAATTGGCTCGTTGACGGTCTCCCAGCTGCTGAGATGAAGGTCGACCGAAACGAAGACATCTTTTTTGACATGGGCTTCAATCTGGGAAACAACGAGAATCAATTCAGCGATCAGCCTGCATTAAATAACCACTATGACATTGTGTTCAGGTGTGACCAAGTACCTCACCCGTCCGCTTAAATGAATAACGTGGTCTAGATACCATATGCCTACACCAGATACCTACCGTATCGTCGGTGTTCTGGTATGGCCCTCTAGGCAAGTCATTCTGCTGACAATATTCTTCAGTGAGAGCTCTAAAACATCTCTAGCATTGACGGTTCCCCAGCAGACGAACCAAATTGCGACTCCGAGAATGCTGGGCCCCTAATTCTAAATGAAGAAAATGATCAGAGGGTCCGGTATACCTATAGGGTCACCTGGGACGTGCGTTATCTAGTTCTCTTGTTTTCACCTGTAGCTGACCGGTGAATCTCAGCAATCTGACACTCCATGGGTATGTGGGTACGTACAGCCTTCGACGTTTTGATTTCACGATTCGTTGTCGCAGGCAACAAGATGGGATAACTACCTGCACATCTTCGACCCCCGAATCCATTGGTTCAGTCTGATCAATTCTATAGTCATTGTCGTTTTCCTATGTGTTATGGTCGGGATGATTCTTCTCCGAACCGTATCGCGTGACGTATGTTTCTCTTGCCTTTGCTCTATTGTAATTAATCTATCTCCTCTAGATTTCGCGGTATAATTCAATTGATGCTAGCGTATGAATACGTCCTGTCCATCGACTTTCCAATACACTCAACACCCATAATAGGAGGATGTACAAGAAGATTGGGGTTGGAAGCTTGTCCACGGAGAAGTCTTTCGCACTCCAGCTAAGCCGATGGTGTTATCCATCATGGTCGGCAATGGTTCTCAGCTTATTGCCATGGTTGGAACCACACTTGGCGAGTACTGAGCCATACTCTCTATCTAAGAGTTTAATTAATGAATGTACAGTCTTTGCTCTTTTGGGATTCCTTTCACCTTCTAACCGTGGCTCCCTTGCCACTGTCATGATAGTTTGCTGGTCATTCTTCGGATGGTTGGTCACCTATATTTGAAATCTGATACAAGGCTGATGAACACAACGCAAAGTATTGGGGGTTACTGCTCGAGCCGAACGTATGCTTCACTTGGAGGGACAAACAAAAAGAAGAATGCATTTCTTACAGCCACAGTGTTCCCGACGTAAGCTTGGCAGCGTGATACGCGCATTCCTGGAGTCAGATACCCATAATATTGACTTGCTCCTCTGATTACAGTGGCATTTTCGCCATTATCTTCGTTCTCAACTTCTTCCTTGTCACCGCTGGCTCGTCTGGAGCTGTTCCTTTCGGTGAGCTCCGGCATTATTTTGCCCAATGGAATCTGACCCCAACTACCCCAAGGAACTATGCTCCTGATAATCCTTCTGTGGTTCGGTATCTCTGCCCCTCTTTCTGCCATTGGTGCCTATTTTGGTTCCAAGCACGGTGTACGTGTCTGTCAATCGGCATTATAGCATCAAGATCATACTGACCATTAATATTCAGTCATTCATTCATCCTGTCCGTGTCAATCCTATCCCACGCCAAATTCCACCAAGTCCAAAATACCTCAGACCCTGGGTGCGTATTTCGATTCTATACGGTACGGCCTCCCGATATGTGCCTTTCCTAACGACCAAACAGGTGGCGGCTATCTTGAGTGGCATCCTACCGTTTGGTGCGTTTTTACCACCGACTTCATGATACTCCTGACTTGGCTCCTGATATTGGGATCGGAAGGCGCCGCATTTGTAGAATTGTATTTTGTTCTTTCGAGCCTTTTTGCATCAAGAGCGTACTATGCATTTGGATTCCTCGCCCTCACAGCTGGCATTGTCTCACTTACGACAGCCACTGTGACAATTTTGTTCACATATTTCTGCCTTTGTGCTGAAGAGTATAGGTATGCTTATACCCTCACCGTCTCTGCAGGTATCTTCACCGCTCAACTTAACTCAATCATAGATGGCAATGGCGTGCATTCTTTACTGGCGGAGGCAGTGCATTTTGGTTACTTGCCTACGGCCTTTTCTACTGGGCATCTCGTATGTCATTAGGTTCCTTTTCGAGTGTGCTACTCTATCTCGGCTATCTCTGCCTCCTTGTTTTGATGGATTTCCTTGTGACTGGGACGATCGGTTTCCTCGCATCATATTGGGCTGTGCGCAGACTATACAGTTCAATCCGTATCGATTAACAGAGCATGATAGCAATGTACTAGAATAGATTGAGTAGCCCGAGGAACATGTTCCACATCACTTGAAGTCTTGACTGTTGGGAAGCTTCTAGTTGGCTACTATTACTAATAATTTTCCTTTCCCTGCTCGGAGGATGGCTATACGCTTGTCGATAAGGTCTGACACTGGAATAGTATACTGTGCTTCCGTGACCACCTGATTGTTGAGATAAAGTCCACGAGATGCGACGAGATTTTTTGCAGCCGCTGGAAACGGAAGTGAGAACCAAGCTGAGATCCAGGATCGAGGGTAGACGCACAATTAGAAGCAATCAGACCATACTTTGCGGCAAGCTTGGTCACTGGGGTTTCTTGAATTTCTTGGAGATCCAACATCACAAGGCGAGGATCTCCATCCAGAGCAGATTTTACATTTTCAGCTCGAAGTCCCTCATAGTCAGATCCAAAGAACATTTGAGTCAAAGTTTCTGCACGAACAAGACCGTCCCCTTATGATTGACGGAGACAAAAATTTGGGGGGTCATTGAGATGATCGATCCCTGGAGCATCAGAGATGACATACGTTGATGAACAAGCTCAGTAACCTCTGAGGCTAACCGCCTCTGAGCAATGCGCTTTTCAGGAGAAACCTGGGATGTCACCAGTCAACCACTCCATTTCGACGCCTGTGCTTTGCGTGTACCTGATGGTTCTGGATGATAGCAGTGATGGCAGCTCTTGGGAGAAGAGTGAATAATTTGAGGTATTTTTCGACGTCGTCATCAGTAACCTTCAAGAAGTACTGATACAAGGTGACATCAATCATGAGGTATGTTCTTTGTCCAAGAACGTACCTGATAGAAGTCAAAGATACTAGTTAATTTGGGATCCAGCCACACAGCGTTGCCTGCACTCTTCCCGAACTTTTCACCTGTGGAGGTGGTAAGCAATGGCGTTGTCAAGCCAAAAGTAGAGGTCTCGAGGCCAGATGATTGACGTCCAATTAACTCAAGACCAGCTAGCATGTTTCCCCATTGGTCAGATCCCCCAACTTGGATATTACAGCTATGATATTTATATAGATGATAGAAATCATAAGCTTGAAGGAGTTGATAGGTGAACTCAGTGAAGGATAATCCTTGCTGGGACTCTAACCGAGCCCGAACACTAAGATAAAAGGGTAAGAAGATGTGTTAAAGGAGATGATACGACAACACACCTCTCTCGACTGAGCATAGCATTGATCCGAACATGTTTTCCCACTTCACGAAGAAAGTCGAGCATAGTGAACTTATCGTGCCACATAAGGTTGCTCAGGATGCTGGGACTTTGCAAGGACAACGCTGGGGAGTCGATGTGTTCTAATCTACTCCGAGCATAGGCTGATGCACGTTCGAAAAAGAGTTCAATGCCCTTTGCGATTGATACGGCATTATCCTCAACTTGTTGAATATTGGCCTGTGAGCGCTCAGTCGATCGTCCAGAGGGATCACCAACTTGACCTGTTGCTGCGCCTATCTGCAAGGAATTAGTATGTGCACATCCTGATTGAGGTACGATCACACCAGGGAAATAATCCGATGTCCTCGAATCTGGAAATGCAACAAAGTCATAAATGGAAGCAAGTGACCGATGTGGAGGGAGGAAGCGGTGGGGTCCACGCCAGAATATACGGTTTGAGGCTTCGATTGCAGCGCTTGCCTCAAGGTCTCTGGCCTATTATTTATTCAGTCTGGATGTCCTCGGTCCTAGTGTAGTACAATTACCTTGTGACATTTTGAATGAGGCCACGATATTCGAGTTCATCTAAGAGGGAGACATTGTGAAAGAGGTGGCATGTGAATAATTGATGGCACTGTCGAGGAGGCACGCGTGTAAAATGCCGAGCAGAGGAAGACAACATCGCGCGCGTGAAGTTTCCTTCTGATCACATGAGTGATCACGTTGTAACCTGAACGGAGATAGCCGAATACTGTAACAGTTTTCGTAAATAAGGTTGATGTGACGCGGTAGGCGACAGTCCCTCAACACACACCGCAAATAATGGGCTGTATGTTGTTTGCTTCCCTTATTCCGATGTCGCTGCTGACATCGCTCTGAATAGCCAACAAACCTCGTGGACTTCAGGCCGCTCGTAAGCTTCGCAACTCTCGTCGTGAGAACCGTTGGGTTCGTTCTTCAGGGCAATATCTTCCAATGATGTCTGACATCTCGACTATCCTTCTAGGCAGATAAAAGCTACAAGAAACGTACTTTGGGGAACACTTACAAAACATCGCCTACCGGAGGTTCTTCTCATGCAAAAGGCATCGTTCTTGAGAAAGTTGGTGTTGAAGCCAAACAACCTAATTCTGCCATCCGCAAGTGTGTGCGTGTACAGCTTATCAAGAACGGAAAGAAGGTCACCGCTTTTGTTCCTGTAAGCAACTCAAGTTGTCCATGTCCGTGGTACTGACATCGGGAAAGAATGATGGTTGTTTGAACTTTGTGGACGAGAACGATGAGGTCCTCATTTCTGGTTTCGGTCGCAGTGGCAAAGCTAAGGGTGATATTCCCGGAGTACGCTTTAAGGTTGTGAAAGTATCTGGTGTTGGCCTTCTTGCCTTGTGGAAGGAAAAGAAGGTATGATGTATACATTCTTCTTGCTCCACCATATCCTCTGACTCGCCTCCACAGGAAAAACCCAGATCATGATCGCTTATCGTATATCTCCTTTCCTCTGTCTACTTTCATCAACACGATATGATATTTCATGATCATGCTGTATTGTTTGCCACGCCACATGAGAATCCAGTTCACAGAGACTGTATCTCGTTCGTGAGAGTATGATTACCCTTAGCATCTAATGGCTTCCCTATCAAACTACTCCCTCAAAAAGTATATTCTCATGTCGGCTATTCTATCCCCAAAACAGCGTGTACCTTCATTTCCATCCCGCGTCAAGGTGATGACTAACAGTGTGCCCAAGAGAACCTATGCTCTTGTTCTTGCAGGATTAGACCCCGACTATTTGAACAAGCTTCTTGAACGACCACCTCTACCTATTCCCAATAAGCGCTCGCAAGGACCGGAACATGAGCTTGGTGTAACTCCTCAACTTCCACCCCGTCGCAGAATCCCGCCAAAACCACCAGCTCCAATACAGTCTGATCATCATCATGTATCAAACAAGTACCTCCACCAACCATTTGAATTAAGCTATAATATCCAGAATGACACAGGCAAAGGACTATACCATACCCCTGGGTGTGATAACAATACAGCCAGAGAAGTCCTGGGCGTTGCCAGTGGAATTTTTTCAGCAGGAACATGCATCAAGTGTCATGATTTTTCAACAGTCGATGCACATGCCACGCGATTTCCGCGACAATATGTCAGTTCCCTGGATGAACTGGCACATAATCTCACCGGATCATTCATATATGAAACAGAGAAGGCACGGGCGATTTTCACTTGGCTGCACCATAATATATGGTATGATACACAGTCCTTCTTCACCGGAACCGTCAGACCTGCTACCCCAAGCTCGACCTTATCATCTGGCTTGGCTGTTTGCGACGGTTATTCGGGACTTTTTGTAGATCTTGCTGGGAAAGCTGGATTGCAGGTGTACAGGGTGGATGGCCACGGCAAAGGTTTCGGCTACCGAGACCTTGTTCCCGCGGAGCCTATCCCGGAGATGAGCACCAATCACGCTTGGAATTGCATCCTTATGGATGGTGAATGGCACCTGATAGATGCTACCTGGGGTGCTGGTGTACTCAACGGCTCAACTTACGAGCAGCGTTTCGACCCATCTTGGTTTACTTCTACTCCCAAGGAGTTTGCGAGACGCCATTTCCCTTCCAACCCCACTTTTCAATTAATAGCTGATGAAGACGGAGGTCCATCGATATGGGAAGACTATATCTCGGCTCCACCGGGCCCTGTCATTTTCAATGATTTTCATCGGCTGGGATTCTTGATTGACCTTCTCCAGCCAGCATCAAATGTTATTGGAAAAGGACAGACAGTGACGTTCACCTTGTTTAAGCGTTGTGAACATATGACGAACAGTGAGGGCGACAACTACATCTATGTCCTTCTGGTTCCCGGACACAAGCCTATACCCCTACATCCCAATGCAGAGGGTGGTTGGAGTTTGACTTATTCGGTGATGAATGACATCGAGTTATCTCTGATGTTTATCGCAACAATAGACGGACGGGACGCAAAAGGGATTGGACTCCGAGGGTTCGAAAATGCCTTGGACCGGAAAGCCATGTCTTTCGGAGGATTAGCAAAATGGACGGTTGTTGAAGGGTCTAGGAATAGAATGACAGGTTTATATTAGATATCCATATGGTAGCTCGACGGACCGAGACTGCGTCGGCATACATAGCGAAGTACTTCACATAAAGTGTAGAGCCATACATCCCGCAACCGGATGACCCACTGGCTCGCAATTTTGTAGCCGCTCTAAGCCGTGACTATACCAAGGTAGCACTGAAGGTCTGAAAATAATTCCAGCTGCTCTTGCATTGTAAGATCGCTAACGATGATTTGAAGTATCGAACCAACAGTAACATGGTGTGTCCGGATAAGGCTGCTGTAATATACATAGGTAAACACACCCATAAGGAATCTACACGGACTGTTAGATCCCGTTTCATTATTAGGCAGGGAAAATCACTCACTGACAATCCATCCGATCAGTCATCCCACCGTGGCCGGGAATACTTTGACCAAAATCCTTAATGTTGAAAGCACGTTTGAAACCAGATGCAAAGAAACCTCCAAAGGGAGCAACAAGAGAAGCGAAGCACGCCATTAACAATAAGTGTAGATGATAAGGGGTATATGAGATGGAAGAAATTGATCGATTAAACTTTTGACATAAATCAGATACTCATCGCGGAGATGGATTGAGAGACACACCACAATCGTAAGGATCGAGGAGAACGGTCGCGACAACGGCATCTCCTGCCAGACAAAGACTGGGTTAGGTTTACAGTGGATGGAGCTCCAGGCGCTCACGCCTAAATCATGGACAGGGCAAATCATATAGTTGAAGCGCATGAAAAAGCCACCCCAGCAAAGTGCGAAAACTACGGTGCTGAAGAAAGCACCAACGAAGCCTTCCACCGTCTTCTTCGGCGACAATTTGATGAGAGGTGTACGCCCGAGAGTTATACCCCAAACGTAAGCAAAGACGTCGTTGCAAATGACAAGAGATGCAGGAACCCAGAACCAGATTAATCCCTCAAGGATGTTGTTCACAATGAAGTGACTTGAGAAATACAATTCAGACGATTGAGCTCTCTGAACAAAGGCTCTGAGCATACCTTGAGACGACAATCATGAGAAGGGTCATGTGGACCCAGCAAAACAATCCGAATTGCTGCTTCAGTGAACCCCGCTTCAACGACATAACGAAGCCCATGAAACCAATGATATAGAGGGTAAAGCTGATCATGCGATGATTTGTGACGAACGGTACCAGATGCGCGTCCGCAAATACAACATGCTGAGAATACGTTCAGTGAGAGTGTGCAGGTAAAATAGATAACATACCTTAAAGTAATGAATGATGCTTTCCCCGTAAAGAAAATAATTAGTGACCGCAAAGAAATACCAGTTCAGGGTTTTGCTCCAAGGATCTCTGGCTTTGACAGTGCCTCGATCATGAGGGTCACTTTCTGTCGTTGCAAGGGAAAAGAGAGCTGTGACTTCGCGATATACAAGAGTCTGGCATGCTATAACGAGGAGGACCATATATACATGCCCCAAAAGTAATAGTCCTTTCCGAAAAGACATCATATTCTCAGTCAGACGTAGAAAGACTGAAAAGCCTACCAATAAATCCCCCAATCATAATCAGTGTCCATACCGTTCGTTGGAACAGATTCTGTCGTTTCTTCCTTTTCTCAGCCTCTGCTGCAAAGTTTTCTGCATATTTTGGAGACGGAGTAGTGGAAAATTCTGCCCGAGATACAGGCTGCTCAATCGATTCTGTTGTTGACTGAGTCTTTTGGAATTCCTCTCGGGGATAAGTCGGGAGCGCAGGCACCTCAGGCTGAGAGACTGGAGGTGTTGGTACTACCGGTATTTCAGGTTCAGTTCCAACTTCCGATTTTGCTTCAGATTGTAGAGCAAACGACGTGTCTATAACATCCGGAGTTGACGAAGAGACAGCAACAGCTCGAATGGAGATTAAGTCCTTGTTCAAGGACTCAACGGATGAACCCTGAAGTTCTGCTCGTCGTTTTCGTGCCTCTGCGCGCTCCTTTTCCTTTTTTTCCTGTCGTGCTTGTCGCATAGCCTTCTTAAGAGCAGACTTCGACGGTTTGGCGGTCGCAGGTATGCTGTAAATGTTTTCAAAAAAATCGTAATGGAGTGTGTTGTCACGTCTAAAAATACCTGTCTGAAGGCTCCTCAGCAATTTCCTCCTCTGCCGTATCTTCTCCGGACTCGACATTGAGGGCAGAGAATGCAGTATGAGTGGCAAAAAGGTTACGAGGGTCAGTCTGCCTGGTCATAACAAACTTTGTGTCTGGTGACAGATTCAGAATACGAATACGTACGTAACACACGACCCCTATTTGCTTGAGGCACGCTAACACTACATCCACATGCAAGTTCTCGTCAAGGACTACGACGGTAGCTTCCCTCAGTTTGTGGTCCCATTGTACTCTCATTATCCTCTCTGTGCAATTGTATGTCAAAATTATATGGTACACTTAGCTCTTTGGGCATCTATGTCTGATTATATCCACATGCACCCTGTAAGTTCTAGTGCAGTCTTGGGAGCATAAAGACGACTGCTGGCAACCTCATTGCAGCTCGTGCTTCGGTTCTTTCCGACGGCTCAAGTATCTGCTAGCAACAACCGGGAGTGCGTGGTCATTGACAGTGTCTGCCATACTGAATTGAGCATATCTGTTTTTGACGAGATCAAATTCCTTGTACTGCAGTTGATTTTGATTTGGGAGGCAAAAAGGTGGATTTCGGATAACAGGTCACCTGTGCGATTGATACCTCACAAGGTAGCTCAAAAATCAATGGCTACTTTTCAAAACGAGAGTACGATAACTCCTCGATGATCATTCATCGAGGGACAATTAGTAGAGCCGCCCAACTCGGGCGGCTCAATAAATAGTAGCCTCTATAAACAATACGAACACCAATTCAGAATTTCCAGTCCGGCTCAACTTCCATAGCCCAAGGGACTAGGAAAATTGTATCAGTTCTTCGAGCCCGAGAGAAAAATATAGCGACACAGCGACCTACATTTAGAAATCAATGTTTTTGAGAAAATTTTCTCAATGGGAACAGTATGTATTTGACACCACGCAGCAGTGATCCTATCAACTCATGAATAAACACCCAATCTTTGGAAACAAGACGTACCGAGGGTCCAGATAATTAATTTTACTGGATTTGTTTATATGGTGTGATATCATGTTCACGGACAACTCACCTGGTCCCCAACGCAATCTCCTTGGTTTCATCTCGATCGATTATCTGCAGCCTAGAGGCCTGGATTCTCTCAGTGAGCTTGTCGATCATCTCCTCTATCTTCTCAGTTGATTTTTCGCGTTTGAGTGTCGCCTTCTTAGTACGACGTTCTTCAGCAAGCCTTTTGAAATTCTCTTTGATGGTATCTATACGCTCTTGGAGGACGCTCTCATTATGAGGTTGTTTGCCCTCCTCGGAGAATTTCTCGTTATCTCGGACAAACTTCTTCTCAGCCTTTTCAATTTCCTTCTCTTGTAGCTGGTTCTCATGCTCCACGACCCACTCATCCTCAAGATCAGACTCATCCTCTGTATACTTCTCATTCCTCTTGAATTTGGAGTCAAGAGTAAACAAAGCGTGACGAAGCTTCATGCGGTCGTACTTCAATGCGCGATGCTAGATTAGTCCAGAATGAGCACAAGCAATGATGACAATGAAAAAAGTGAACTTTGTTCCGCATCCGTTCCATCGACTGATCATGCGTTTTGGGAGCGGTCCTCTGATGGTTACACAAGATAGCAACTTCACGATTAGCCTTGTTGTAGGAGTTCAGCTTCTCCTGAAGTGTTGCATCGGAAAGATGTTGCTCGTCAAGTAGGCGCTGGAATGTAATTGAAGCATTGAAAGTACGGAACACTTTCGCAGTCAGACCCTTCATCTCATTGTTGAGATGCTTATTCAGGGAACTCGTCTAGGGACAGCGTCAGCACACGCTCCATGTGACTCAGGGACAAAACATTCTTACATTCACTCGGTCAAATAGATTATCCTCGTCATTCTTGTTTTCCTTAAAGATTCGAATGTTCTTAAACACTTGGGGTTCAACCTGAACCGAGTTGTAATACCGGATAGAGTCTTTACCCAAAAAATCGAAGGTGATATTATCTGGTGCCTCTAACGTCACATGTTCACAGCGGAGTGAACAACAACCCACGGTGTCGGCCTCATCCTCGCCCTTCTCATTCCCAGCACGAAGAGCTAACTTGTCGATGAAGTACATAGCAGTTGCGCGCTGTCGGTCTGCCATAATTTTGGACTTGAGGTCGATTTGGTAATTAAGACGAATACGGTCAACATGGTTCTAAAACTAGGTTCAGAACATTCTAGTTAGCGTGTTCGGCGACACAAGCATACCTTGAGTTCACGCGCCTTCTCAAATTTTTGCATGTCACTTTGTCCCTTCAACGAACTACCCGCGGCGAGGAAAACGTACTTGTGGTTTCCATTGATGTTCTCAGTCCAATTTGCTAGCCAAGTCACAGTGTTGTCATGCTGAATGGCCTTCCATTTTCCAGGAACGTTTGGAACGGGTATTGGCGCATCCTTTCCAATGTTGAGGGTGATATCTTCGGGCCTGACTCGGAGCTTTCACATCGGTCAGCCTATAGCCACGAGACCTAGAGGTAAAGCTAACCTTGAGTGCACCTTTCTTGGGGTGCTCGCCGCGTCCGCGGAAGAGACCTGGAGGCTCGACTCGGAAATTGCCAACTTTCTCTTTGCGACCATCCAAGAGACAGTAAGTGTACTTGGCTTCCATTTCCTCCTTTACCTTCTTGGCTGCTTTTTTCTCTTCTGATGTCATAGCCTTTTTCTTTGCCTTTTCTGATTCAAAGTATTCAAACATTGGGCGGAAATCACAGGAGCCAAAGTTGAGTATATTGACACTATTCCGCTGAGGGTAGATTGAGTAGGTGAAGTTGAATGAAATCAGAAATACGCACCGGAGGATACTCTTTCATGACCTTCTTCCAGTCATCAAAAAAATTCTTGTTGAAAGTCGCATCCTGAGCATGTTCGGTCTCAAGCATTGCAGCATAGAAGCCAGCGACTTCCTCAGCTTCGGGTGAAAGATCAACAGGTTTTCCTGAGACGCTCAGACACAGGACAAGTATCAAGGAGCTGAAAAACTTACCATTATACTTCATTTTCACACCAGGTGGCAGAGGCTCATATGGCGGAGGAAAAATAACACCGAAGTGTTCAAGTGTTGTCCATTTGGATGATCCATCGCCATTCGGATCCTGCTCCCACCACTTGAAGACAATTTCTTCTTCTTCCTCCTTCTTTGCTCTTCCTTTTACGGGGGAACTTGCTAAATCCTCTTCCTTCTTTGCCCTTCCCCGCTTCTTGGGTTTCTGTACGTCTGATCCTGACGGCTCTTCCTGGACGACACCACGGCCTCTCGCAGCCGCTTTCTTAGCGGTAGGCTTGTCATCTTCCAACTCTTCGTCTGTGGGACGCTTAACCTTGATTTTGCCTGCTTTTCGTGGCATTTTCTTGCTCAGAATAGGTTTATCCTCTTCACCAGAGGTATAGACAGACATATCTAGGGCCTGCTTTACCTTCTTTTTAGGAGGCCTTTTATCTTCGCACTCCTTGCTCGGCGCACCCTTGCCATTTTGCTGCTTGGACCTGGTGGGCTTGGCAGGTGAGGAAGCAAGGGGGATATCATCATCGCTAGAAGAGGATTCGGCTATTAGAGCCTGTTTCCTTTTTCGAGAAACCTTTCCAGGCTTGCGTGAGGCCTGGGACGTCAACATGCAAAAGATCAAATTCAAAATGAACTGAGCAAAGGTGATATGACTATAACTTACTAGGGGCTCATCATTGCTCTCACTCAGTTCGTAGTCCTCTTCTTCCTTGACGTGTCCATTCGTCCTGGACCCATTCGCATGGTTCATTCCAATAACTGAGGACCTGGCTGCAAGCGGCCGGTCATCGTCCGAGAATACGGCAGAGTCTGCGGACATGCTTGGTCTTTAGCACAAGAAAAGCTAGAGTCGAGTATAACGGGATGTAATTGTGCGCTGACGGTTGGCCAGCAACACTAAGTCCCGAGAACCGGCCCTAACTTGGCAGGTCACGCCTCTGCCTTGGTTGTAGGTGAACCATTCTCATTCAACAGCAGCCTAGTGCCTCTGTAAGTCGAGCCGAGCTTTCTTCGTTCCTCTGAAGCTCACCTCAGCTATCTTGTGTTACAGCTTCTTGATGTCAAACCTCCCGCTCTTCAGAGACCCATGGGCGAAACGAGACGCTTGGCGCCACCATCCTGTCTTTCAAAAGAGCGTGATGTTCCGAAACCTCTTCCCTGGCTTTGGCATTGCTGTCGTTGCATTCTCGGCATATGTCCTTGCAGACAATTTCATCTTCAATCCGGGTCACAGCGAACACCACTAGTGTGAGCCCGTCATCTCATACTCGACACTTGATGGCTGAATGACACTCCAACGCTAAGGCTGTTGCCCGATTGTTCCGATTGGACCGTAGTATAAACAGTTTATTCGATTGGTATCGCGGCCATTGGACTTTGATTGTCCTCGTCATGTACGGAATGTCAGGTCTTACTGGGCAGAAGAGATCTATTCCGGTAGCCGCTCTTGAAAGCCTCTCAACGCACTTTGAGATGAGAAACTAATCATGCACCAATTCAGGCCAAATTTTTGTAGTCTACACAGGCATAGGTAGGGGTATATGATGCAATTTAGCACCATGACAGTCCATATTTTACCACGTTCAAACTTCTGTGAACCACGGGCCATTTTCTTATTCAAACTTTAGTGCAATTCTTGGATTCAAAAGACCGCAGCTGATTATTTTCTCTTCGGCTCCACCCTTTTCGATGGAAGCGATGGCGATATCCCGATTCATATCTAATTGGCATTCGTCCTAGATTTTTGACGTGTAATCAGAACAAATCATTTAGAGACTTCGTCCAGATAGGAAAATGCGTGCACACCCGGATTCGAAGCGAGTCGGATTAGACAAATTGGGATAGATGCTTTAGAGCCCTTATTGCATCTTTCCAAAAAGTGAAGGGAGGCGAACTCTGGCAGAGATGGGAACATCGTCCAACTTAGGGCGTTGACAACATCGAACATTTAGGTTACCACATCTGGCAGTGGCGACGCCTCTCAGATTCTGGTCGACGGCACCTGGCAAACTGACGAAGGCTAGATAGTGGTATGTAAACGTGGCCCTGAGCGACCATAAGAAAGCATCCTGTACTGCTGCAGCCAAACCAGAAATCTGCTCGATTGGAACAAACCATCATCCCTTTCAACAGTGCGTTTACTCCATTCAGTTTCAAACTTCTTCAGAGTTAATGCCCTTCAACCCTTCAGCATCAGGCGTTCCTTTCACTTCACCCATGTGGTCTATTTTTTCCCCACGGTTCTGTGGGGAGAGGTAAATAACCGCGGGAACATACCACTGCCCTACCTATCTATTAACTTCACACACACCATACTCCTTCGGCCATACTCCTCCTGCAGACACGCTCCTGACATTGGGCCTTATGCTTATTGAGGCCATCCGCGTCTTAGTTTGTTGTAGAATATAAATGCTGAAGGATTCAGCACGTTCCATAATAAAATATGTATAAATATTCTCAGATGTCGACGGCTGAGGGCTGAGGTTACTCTTCACTTAACTGGGGCTAGCAAAGTCGGAGGTGGTTATGGTTAGGGATCGGCCGGTTGGAGTGGTGGATGTGGATGTGGTCAGGAATCGGTTGGCCAGAGTCGTTGTGTTGGAGCCGGTTGTGGTAGATGACCGGTTGGCTGCGGTCGATGTCTCGGATGGTTCTTGTGGCTGATTAGGGATGTACCAATCCACTCTCGATAGATTACAGCAGTTGTGGGAATATCACTGAGGGAAAGAGAAGGAAATTTTCTATTGATCATGGACGATGGAAGCTGAGAGGCAGATAAATGCTCATAAAAATCAGTTAGCATGGTCAGATATTTATATAAGTTCTCTCACTGGGACCAGGAGATCTCAAGATGTTAAATAGTGTGAGACCTGGCTGCCAAAGCTCAGGACCCCGATCCCATTTTGAAGATACCGGATGGCTTACCGTAGGCGATCCGAGGACTCGGCAGGGCACCAAATTTTGGATGTTAGGTCTTCAGTTAGGTCTTCTAAATGCCGTGAAACCCCAGATGACCTTTTGCGTTGTATTAATAGGCAAATCAAAGCCATATTCACTTCCGAATACACCTCATGGTAAACATGAGGGGATAAGTTTAGATT
>Ga0153947_1000120_pt1 | contig 34850 bp, 39 predicted proteins | sample TSNJ031MetaG_FD_104697 | JGI IMG/M metagenome (GOLD analysis project Ga0153947, IMG submission 104697) | Attine ant fungus gardens microbial communities from New Jersey, USA - TSNJ031 MetaG | ecosystem: Host-associated > Fungi > Mycelium > Unclassified | place: USA: New Jersey, Wharton State... | reverse complement strand
GACTTGGCATCACAGATATACTGCATCTGCCTCCACCACTCACGTAGACCGACACGTCGAATGCTACGGATTGTCCGTGCCAAAGAAACCATAGGGACGAGGAGAAAGGATTCTGTTTGACTGTATTTGCTCAAGACTGTCAGTTGCCCTTTTAGGAAACGCCTGAGCCCGTAATTTAGTTTATTGTATTTAATTCACAAAACTTAGCAATTGGATATTTTGTACAACAAGAGCCATCCCACAATATAGAATAAAGCTGAGCGATGATGTCGCAATGCGACCGAAGAGACAATAATTACAATCCGGATAGAACGAGGTCCGATCAAGAGAGTGGAGAAAATTCACAAGAAAAAGGGGGGTTGAAAACAGAGGAAATGCAAGGGCAGAGCTAGTCAGCATAAAGTACATGCTTTCTTGTCCCTTCTATCCACAATCTAAGATCTTCATCACTCCCAAGCCCAACAAAAGTATTCGTAATGCTATCGCGGTATCTGAGAATAGTAACATCACTCCCGAGGCGAGCTTGAACCTTCTCCATCAGCTCTGAGTGCGTTACTTTGGGGTGGACTCGAATTGCAATGAGGTCATCCGCTACACGATCAAAAATTTTGATTTTTACAAATGCAATCTGAGGATTGGCAGCAGATATTTGTGGACTGTTGGGATTAGAGTTAGCGTTAGAATAAGATCGGTTACGAAGTGGTAATGAGTTGAATAATGAGGCAGATGGAGTTGAGGCGGTGTTGTGGTGGCCATTGTCATATTGGGACTGGGACTGTAGATGACTGTCGTTCTGAGGTGAATCGTTGTTATCTGGATAGGGTGAATGTGACCGTGAGTAGAATGAAGTTGACGAATCCGTCCGTCCGTGAGTCTGATTGTATTTCCTGGTCCCACTCTCACTAGGAGTATTTTGGATATGGGATCGCAAATCGCCTTCGAGCGGTGGGACAGGAGATTGACTATAACGATCTTCATCGTGGCCCGATTCTTCTCTTCCATCATTCTCTATATGAAGCTCCTCCATTTTATCCCTGATGTCTTGGTCATAAACTTCATTCATGACTGTACTGTCATCCTGCATTGTACCAACTTCAGTGTCAAACAACGAAGCCAGCTCCTGAGTTTGTGGTTCAACTTCGTTTTCAAAGTCGCCAGGTTTAAGAGACAGGAACTCCCGGACGATGTGATGTTCTAGGATGTACCGAGCCCCAGACCTTGCGAGGCTGCAAAGATCATGAATATATGTATCCAGTTCTCCCCTTCTAACTGCAGTCAAGGCATCATCTACGTCTTCCGCTGGACCTGGCATGAACGGAAGTATTCGCGGGTGAGGTGGGTGACGTCCACCTTCACGAGGAAAAGCATCAAGAAGTGAGACTTGAAAGTCATAAAAGTCGTTATAAACTCTGAATAATATAAGTTGCCTTGCTGGAGGAAGCTCAGAGTCTCCTGGTTGCTGGTAGGGCTGATAGAGAGCATCTATCCGGAACCAATACTCTTCCATCTCATAATGGAAAGATATTACATCGGCGCACAAAAGCAGTCCATGGGGGAGAGGTTGTAATGTGGGAGGAGAGATAGGATCAGGGGTGGTAAAGGTATGGTAACTGGGGACGTCTGGCTTAGACGATGCAGGAAAAGGGCTATCCGTGACTGGACCTTTGTTGGTGGGTTCAAGAACACCAAGCGAGATACTGTTCTGTTTATAGCTGAGCATGGCCTTTTTCCAGTCGTCTACCTTTGGTAGTTCTCCTCTGTCCATTATTCCTTCGATGTCTGTTATTGGTTTGCCGGTTGAAGGATCATGTATCTCTACAAAAGAAGCAGGAATAAGACCGGGCCGTCCGAGACGGCCGATAGGCTTAGCGACAAACCACTCTCGATTTGATTGAGCAACCACAGTAATTGCATCACCACGTTTTGCATCCAACTCATCTGGGCGTTCTGCTTCAAAATCATGTTGAACGATTGCATAGAATACTTGCGATTTCTGAGTAACAGAAGAAGGTGCAGGTTGAGGGGCCGGGCTCTGAGCCTCGGGCTGAGAAGCGCGACTGCTAAGATGCCAGTCAATCTCAAAGCTGACGAAAGTTTAACGGTTCCCATACGATGTATTCTTGCTAAATTCTTCGAACATGTGCCGTGGCACGAGTCCCCGTGCACCGGTCACTGGGTTGTGAGCTTCAAACCAACGGTTTCCATCTTCACCTGAGTTTAGTACATAGAAGAAGTCGCCCTTTTGGAATGAAAGTTCCTGAGGAGCCTGGGAACGATGAGAGTTGAGTGCGCGAATGACTTTCTGAGGAGGTAGTATTGCAGAAGGTGGCTTGGAAAGGGCGGGAAGAGGTAACGGGGTGGAGATAGAAGGTCGGGAGCCATCCTTGTGCCCATTGAGAGATTTCCGAAGTGACTTCATCAAATACTTGACTTGGTCGTGGATATTTGCAAAGAAGAGATAATAAAGTATCAGTCACGTGCGTCATTTGGCTACATCTCGGTGTGAGGGTTCCTGATCGCTGGCGCTCATAGAATAAGTGGGAACCTCCAATGCGGTTACAAAAACTCTGCGACTCTGTGCGGGCAACAGGAAGCTGTCAGCCTGTTGATCACCACCGCCATGCAGCTAGTCAGAGACTGACAGGGACGCGCATCAGTGAGAGTTTCCTTGCTTTTGTCTTCCTCCATTCTTTCAACGCAATTGTCGAGTTTTGTAAAGTCTTTTCTTCTTGAGAGCTGAAAACCCTTGATCCTGTTCCTGAATTACGACCGCAGTATTTCCGACCGACTTGCTTACATAATAACAGTTTTGCTAAATAACAAAGATACATCCATCACGCTTAACCCTCTTTACCTCCCAGGTAACCACCATCCAAGTGCTGCACTATGGCTGCAAGAAAGCTACAAAGTATGTCTGCTGATTTTTGATACAGCCTCCTTTTCATCAATGCAATGTAGCTGAAATCGAGAGAACACTAAAGAAGGTTTCGGAGGGTGTTGAGCTTTTCGAGAACATATATGAAAAGATGCAAGCATCAACGAACCAGACACAAAAGGAGAAGCTGGAACTAGATCTCAAAACGCAAATCAAGAAGCTTCAGCGATTGCGGGATCAAATAAAGACCTGGGTTGCAAGTAATGACATCAAGGACAAATCACAGCTGATGGAAAACCGGCGACTAATCGAGACAGTAAGTGGTTTCTCAATTTTGTTATGTACAGCAATCTTTTTTTTTCTGTCCCTTCACTCTTTGTTAATCTTCATTATTCTTGCAGCAAATGGAAAAGTTCAAAGCGTGCGAAAAGGAGATGAAGACCAAGGCTTTCTCAAAGGAGGGTTTGATACAAGCCACTAAACTGGACCCCAAAGAACAAGAAAAGGAAGAAGCAACGCAATGGTTACAAACACAGGTTGAGGAACTTCAAATGCAAGTGGAATCTACAGAAGCCGAAGTAGAGTCTCTGCAGGGAGCCGGGAAGAGACGCAAGCAGGGGAGTAACATGGGGCGGCTTGAAGAGTTAGAACACCTCAACGATCGCCGAAAATGGCACATCAGCCGGTTGGAGATTGTACTTCGCCTTCTAAACAATGGCTCTCTCTTACCAGAGAAAGTCCTGGATCTCAAAGAAGACGTGCAGTACTTTGTAGAAAGCAACACTGTATGTATCTTCACTATATCTTACTGTATAGTTTGTTCAATTAAACTGTCTCCTTAGGAAGAGGATTTCGAGGAAGACGAAGGGATTTACGACGAGCTCAATCTCGAAGAGGAGGAAGAGAAATTTGGGCTTATCGCAGATGATGATGACAGTAGCAGTTCAGACGAGGAAAGTGAAGGTGAGTCCACTGTTTGTATATCCCAGAAACAGCTTAGCGTCTCACAACAGAGAAACCTTTACGGTCCTCAAATAAAAAACAAGACGAGGAAAGCTTGTCAGGCGTCAAGCGTGACGATAGCCCAATTCTCAAGAAGGCTAATGTTACCCTGCAGCTTCGGAGTAAGCAGTTCAAACACTAAGTTCTGAGCTGAATTGATCTTTTCCTCAGAACATCCCGTGGATAGCAAATCAAAACTTACCGGTGCTTCAACTAACCCTCAAGCCGAACAATCGATAGCCAAACAATCCTCAAACCTCAATATCTCTCAATCGATGTCGAACGTAGTCAAAGCGCCAGCTCCTCGGCCACCTCAACTACCGCCAATACGGTATGCGACTGTAGCTCAGGCTGTGACAAGCTCGCAACTCCCCGTCTCGAATGCCTCATCATCAATCTCTCACCTTCCAACGACTGCCTCATCACAGACACACTCCCCACCTTCAAATGTGGTACCTACGACATCCGCCCCTCTTGTATCGACTACTCAAGATCAATCTTCTGTTAACATGTCTTCACCAAGTTTAACGCATCCATCAGTGACAAGTCCCATTTTGTCTTCCGCCGCATCAGTATCACAGCATCCTGAGGGGTCGATGTACTCTGCAGAAGATTCTCCAGTTTTGTCGGAGGATGCTCTTTCGAAACTTCCATCGCCTCAGAAGGTGACGCCGTCGCAAACGGGTGGGTTGACAAGCTAGGTTTTGGTGGTCCTGATCTGATATCTTTCTAGATCAATCTCTTTCATCTGATTCCCCAGATGCTTCACAAGCGCCCTTGCATCTCGTGAATGGTAGTTCACAACCACCTGCCTCTCAATCTGCGCCCTCGCCTCTACCTCAGCAAGTCCAGCAGATTCCCTCCAGTGCAAGGACCATGTCACCCCCACCGAGTGCAACATCAAGTCAACCATTATTTGCCCCTGGTGTCAAAATTACTCAGAATGATCAGCAGCAGCAGCAGCAGCAGCCTGCTATTGGAAACCAGCGACTCCCGTCAACCACTCAGCAGCAACAACATTATCAGTCTCGCCCTGTCAGCTCTTCTGCGTTTCCAAGTTCTTTACAAGACCTGGTAGTGTCGTTTGAAAGCGTCAAACAGAAAGGTTTACTTTTCCTATATCCGAGTACATACCCTTGACTTATCACTCATAAGCCGTTGTCCGAATGAATAATCTAGACCAAGTTCATAAGATGCTCGAAGGTGGTTACACTAGCATGCCCCAACCTCAGGATACTGAGAAGTGAGTATATTTATTCTTATGCTTCAGACTATTCAAAGCCCTTCTTGTCAGGCCCAAGTATTATGTACCGCGTAACCCATTCCAGACTCCTTTATACTACCCACAGACTCCTCACCCTCTTCTGAATACAGCAGCTATATTCTCTCAGTTGGATATAGAGACTTTGTTTTATGTCTTCTACTATCTTCCAGGGACATATCAACAGTAAGCCATACTCTCTGCGTTTCATTGTTATCTCATATGCCTACAGATATCTGGCTGCAAAAGAATTGAAGCGACAATCTTGGCGATTTCATGTGAAGTATGTAACGTGGTTCCAGCGGCACTCCGAGCCTCAAGCGATAACCGATGAATACGAGCAAGGCGTGTATGTTTACTTTGACTGGGAAGGATCGTGGTGCCAGCGAAAGAAGAGCGATTTTCGATTCGAGTACCGTTACTTAGAAGATTAAGTACCTCCTCATTAGCGATGGGACCCCATCGTCTCATTATTCTCGAGTGCATGTTGTAACCTATTAATTCCATACTTTCTTCAATTTCGTGATCAGGAGGAGGAAGCAATGCACATAAATCCAGCAAATGGATCACTCCAGCGTGACATCACCTCCAATGCTCTGGAAGGCTTTTTGTAGTTTCTCAGCTTCTTCTTTGGACAGATTCTCCTTGAGCATTTTGGGAACGGCTTCAACAAATTTTTTGGCCTAAAAGAAACATTTTAACTGAGCCCTGTCGAACGACGTCCGGACATACCTCGATGAGAGTCAGGTTAGGCACCAAAGATTTCACCTCCTTAATAATCTTGGGCTTAGCACCGGCATCAAAAGACTTCAATATGACATTAAACACTGTCTTCTCTTGAGGCTTTTCCTAAACATAGATGTCAAAGCCTGGCGTCACCAAAGGAACTAAAGACATACGGCGGCGGTCTCCTCGGGTGCGGTAGAAACAGAGCCAGCAGGGGAAGTTGGCGCGGCAGGTAGAGCAATTTCCTGGATATTGAGGCGAGACTGAAAGTAGAGTAAGCAAGTCTGGAAGATTACACGTGAAACGGTACTGCTCACCTTGAGTAATGTCACCAGATCCGCTGCCTGCAACAAAGTCAAATTCGAGATCTCATCGACAATTCTATGTAGTTGGGGATCATTGGAAGGAACAGAAGAAGCAGATGTTTTTGAGGGAGCGGCAGCAGCGGTGGTCAAGTATCTTGAGTGAGTGGATAACCGCGACCAGCTGTCAGAAGGAGAGTTCGTAAGCAGCCTGTCCTGACCAAAACAATACGGCCTACCGAAAAGTCAATCGAGAGAATGGGCGCAGGACACTTGAACACCGACTCTGAACAACTTATGAACCATACAAATGGCAGATTGAACAGGTAGACTTACAGCCATGTTTATCCCTGGTGCAACAGGTTGGAAAAATAAGACCTTTATTTGTTCAAGTTAGACAACTGTCCTGCAGCACAATATCAATATTGATACTATCTATGCATGTAGTATTATTACGATATGTAAATACAACAGGGCTCATAACCTGTAACAATAATCCTCAGTCGAAATATATAGGTACTTCCATATGCAATTGAAACACTAGAGTAATAGAGATTCAGTCCAAGCAAGGTTCTGAAATAATAATGATGTTGCTGCGAGTCTGCTATTCCAATCTGTTATCCTTCCTCATCGTTCTGTCTCACTCTCATTGAGCCTTGATCCATCGAGGTTTCTTCTCATGCTTATGACCCTTGGCAACCCTTAACCAGAGCCTAGCTGAGAGGCATTATAGCCAGACTAGCCTCTGTCATAGAGCTCTGGTCAAAACTTTAACATAAGAAGTGAGAAAAGCAAAATGACTACAACACAGCATGATAGGCCATATAACTGAGCAAAGCAAGCTAATTGCAACACAACAGGACAGATTGCACAATAAGTTGAGTGCCATATAAGCCAGAATCATGATATAAATATATATATTATCAAATTGAAATGATAGTGGACGAAGATCATGGTTTTATTCCAGCCGCAAAGTCCTGGATTCATATGATCAGGCAACGACTGGTTGGTCACCCCACCGAGCTTCCCGGAACTCGCGCCTAGTTAGAAAACAAAATTTATCCTTTAGGAGAGTCGGAAAGTCCACCATAGTGAACGATTCACACCAAGAAACTACTCGTCCTGGGATCAGCCCGCTACCAAAGCGACTTCAGCGTTCTTATCGGTCGAAGATTGAGAAAATTCATCCCTTTGTAAGCATATTATCCTAACCCGGAATACGTCACTAATATGTAAAAGGAAAAGAAGGGTTCTAGGTAACTTGCAAATCTGGTCTTATCGCCCGAAGCATCTAACAAGTCCAGTGATTTCTTTTCCCTTCAAAGTCATCCAGAGACTCTAAGTGGAAGCTAAGTACCTCAGCCCCGAGATTATTACGTATTGCTGCAGAGGATAGAGTCTTCGTACGGGAAACTAATCACTTTTCCTGGATTAAGGTTTTGTTGGAATGTATTCATCCGACAACACCCTTTCGACTGCGTATTCGGTGGTTCTCGTATACTCACTTTCCCCTGGTCTGGAGTGATGGATTGTTGCTTTACGGAGTGGTCAAATCAAGAAATCCTCTGATGGTGCCACAGCGGGTTTCCCTGATGAAACTCGTGAAAGAACTTCTTTGGCTCCTCTGGGCCTTGTCCTTCCTTTCTTAAAGTACTATGGAAGGGTAAATACAGACACCTACTCTTTCTCTTGCCTGTGTCTCGTCGCATACCTCGCTCTAAGAATGTCCTCCTCTGGCGAACAGGTCTTGGAAATCGATAACACGTATGCTTCATCCTTTCCGGTGCCTGTTACTGTTGAATATAACATGGATCAGCATGGGGGCAGCCTTCATTGGTGTTATTTGTGCTGCAATGTGAGTTTTACTTTGGTTATTCTTGTCAGATTCATCAAATAGTCCAGGTTATACGGTGGTACGATACTGTCTTCATCATAAACTCTGTCTGAACATCTCGTATAGTTTCATGCGTTCAAACACTCTATTATTTTACTAGGTATCCCAAGGTATGGAAAGACTGCTTCAGTCAAGCTTTCTGACACATATTTACTTGAGCGAAGGACGTCTGGTATATCAAAGGACTTGTGCATTGCCTGTCCCTTATTCCTTTCGGGTGAGAACTGATGGTGATGACCCAGGTTGCTTTGGTCTGGATCTTCGATACAATACACCAGTGCCTGATATGTCATACAGGTTCGTTCCTGTGTCTCCAGAGCAATACAGAACATTGATAGAGGAAACAGTCTATTATTATGTCATTACAAATTTCGACAGTCCAACGATCCTTACTCATATGGTCTGGTGAATGATCACTCGACTGAGTAGGATTCTAAATGCGTACTAAGTCTTGTTTTAGGAGTGTCATCGCAAGTACTATCCCTATCATGTCTATCATCTGACGCTCATCCGCGTAGGTTGAAGTTCTTTTCAACGTGAGTTCTTCATTCGTGTATAATATTTTATTTTACTCTTGCCAGGGCCTTGTCGGATTTTTAGTTCAAAGGTGTGTGCTGACTTCCAGTAAAGAAACATCGCCTGACATGGTCCAAGTTTCCTGACATTGCGAGTCTGGAGGCGTAAGTTTGATGGCCTGATAGCTGTCATTTGACTGCTCATACCTTCATAGTAAGCGGCAACAGCCTTGTCATAACCGGGATCATCGTAAGCGTGATCCACCAACCACTAATTCTCTCATGATCACCTAGGCTTGCATGGTTGTCGCCGAGTTTGGTACGTGCGCAAAGTAAAGATACAAAACAAATACAGCAATTGATTGTTAATTCTTTCCAATAGGCTGTTCTGTTGGTAAAATCCATTACTCATGTCCTTGTTGTTTCGATACTCATTTCCTGGTGCAGTCTTCACGGCTAAAGCGTGGGCAAGAGTTATACCTTCTTATGTGACACATTGAGATCTTTATAACCATAGTATCCGGTTAAATGACTGGGAAGAGCTGAAGGCACTCAAGGTCGGACATGCTCTCCACTTTGCCCCCTTGCTTGCTCGCCGACGCCTATTGACTGATAGGGACTTTCAATGACAGTCAATATCCTGGCTGTATTGCCGGACGTTCTCATCGCTGCTTCTCTTTTTTATTTCCTCCAGCGGTCACGAACAGGCTTTAAGAGGTGAGCCTTTTGACTATAGTCTACTAAGTCACAGGTTAACTTCTCCCCCATTTCTGCAGGTCCAATACGATGATAACTTGGCTTGTAGGTCTCTTGTCCCTGTGCAGTTAGAAGAATCTCATCCAGATGTAGATTGTATTTACTGTAAGTACAGGTGTTTTGACTAGCATTTGTGCAATTGCATCACTTGTATCCGTGAGTTGGGTCGTCTTCCTCTGGAGGAATTTCGATTAAATGATTCTCTCAGATTCTTGCTTGGGGGGATACACTCATTTATGTTGCATTCTATTTCAGTCTGGGAAAACGTAGGGTGTCCCTCTCCCTCTTAGCAATTGGATTCTAATAAAATCCTAGTGTATAGCAATTCTGTATTGGCTACGCTTAACGCTCGGATAACTATCAGAGGTTTGGGAGAAGATAGCGATGAGCTTTCCTTCTCGCTTCAGACAGCAACAAAATCTTATCGACCAACCTTCAACACATCCGCTTTAATGGTAAGGTCGCGCCCGTTCGGTCGCTGTCCCTTGATTGACACCGAAAATAGCGATCTACCAATATATCGATCAAGATTGATGCTGCTCAAGAGGCGTCCAGAGATCATCGTGTTCCAGGTTTTGAGGTGAGCAGGTGAATGTTTTCGCTGTCTCGAGCGCCCTCGTCAGTAACGACAACTACAGCCTACCACCGGGGAAAGTGTCTTCTAGGATGACACACTCCTCGCCATAACTGGGCATGTCTCAGGTCTCCGCTTCTTTCGGGGTAGGCAGTATCACGGAAAATTCACAGGAAGCCGACCAGTGAAAGATCGCCAAACTGCTCAGCTCTAGGAAAGTCTTGCACACTCTGCTTCGTTGCAGGCACGTACTATCATTTTTATCTCCATATCTATTATATACATAGGAAACTTTCTTTGGTTCAATATCTTGTGTCAGGGCGTCATGAATGAATGTAATACATCAGTCTCGAAACGATAAACAAACACCATTTTTTAAGCGTCTCGTTCATCTCACTCCACTAGATGTAACTGCATCTGGGATTCATGGATATAGAATTCCGGGGAACGATAGGAATTTCTTACTCAATACCTAGGCGATGCGCAAGTGATGGACCTTCCTGGGCTCGTCGTCAGCTTCCCTGTCAAGGAAGTTGAGTGATTTGAAACTCAAGCGCTAGGCAGAACACCAATTTTGCGATCCCCGTTCGCTGACAGTGCCTTGCACCTCGCGTTGAACCTTCTTGCAGCCAAATGACACTCTTATCTGTACTCAAGGATTTCGTTTTTGGTGGAGTTGCGCTGTCACATAATCAGATTCGCCATGCATTTCATGTCGTCCGCTCTCGTGTTCTCATGTACATCACATCGAGGATAGCTGTTGCCCCTGGCTTGGGTTGATGTCCCCCATGGGTTTCGTGGGTCATTGAAATGCCATTCTTGAGCCGACTATCCACAGATTCTGTCCGATGTTTTGATATCTGTCGTTGCCTCGTGGTGGTGCCTATAGCTTCAGATGGCATACGTCGAGACTTCACCGCGGACTTCGATGACAGTGCAACAAGGATCAAGAAGAACTGAAAAGTACCTTTTCGGGATTGATCCTAAGCTTGAGGCTTTTTGAGACTTAAAAGCGCTCAGCACAAATTCGCACCGACATACCTTACAAACGCTCCTTCAGTTTCTCTTTTTCCGTCTACACGATGTCGGTCGGTCCTTTAATATTTCTAGACTTCATTCTCGCTCTCGTGGGCCTGTTTGTCCTTCGTTCTTTGCTTCACAAGGGTTCATCGCTCTCCCTACCACCTGGTCCCATAGGTCTACCTCTAGTTGGCAACATTCTTGACATGCCTGCTTCAAGGGAGTGGCTGACGTTCGCCAAATGGGGTGAAAAATACGGTAACTAATCTATCTTATTGACAACCGAGAGATATCCTCACAGTCAGACTGGAAAGGCGACATATGTTCTGTCACCGTGCTGGGACAACCACTCGTCATTATCAATTCGGCTCAGGTAGCAACTGACATGCTAGACAAAAAAAGTGCCATATATTCAGATCGGCCAACACTCCAAATGGCTGGTGAACTCGTGGGTTGGAAAGACACCCTAGTCCTTCTCCCATATGGCGACCGTTTCCGTCGCTACAGGCGCCTCTTCTATAAGCTTATAGGAAGTGCAGCTGCAATGAAGCAATTTAATTTCATCGAAGAAGCAGAAAGTTTACGATTCCTCCGCCGAGTGTTCAATGACCCTGACAATCTAGCTATGCACATCAGGAGGTATACTCAGATCTCCGTATTTCTGCTGCTTTAGGCTCATGCAATCGCTTTTAGAGCTGTCGGGGCCACCGTTTTACGCATCACATATGGATATGAAGTACAAGAATCCAAGGACCCCTTCGTGCAGCTTGCAGATCAGGCAACGGAGCAATTTTCCCTCGCAACGGCTCCGGGCGGATTTTTCGTAGATCTCGTCCCAGCGCGTGAGTTGATCCTCGTCAATTAGGAAATCAGCTTATTTGGATCCAGTACGTCACATCCCCCTCTGGTTTCCCGGCGCGGGTTTCCGCCACAAGGCAGTCATTTGGGGATCAACATTGTGTGATATGGTCAGTCAACCATTCGAGTTTGTCAAGCAGCAAATGGTAAAATTTTTCGTGATTATTGAGCGGAATGAGGGAGTTCACGTTTTCTGGACAGGCTGCTGGGACAGCACGGACATCGTTCACGTCTGCACTCCTGGGTGAAAAAGTGCTCAGCCAGCAAGAGGAACTAGATATCAGATGGAGCGCCGCGAGCTTATATTCAGGAGCTTCCGATACGGTGGGTCTGTTAAATTTATGAGCAATATATTCTGAACCTTTATTTGCCAGACTGTCTCCGCTATTTACTCTTTTTTCCTTGCTATGGCATTGCATCCAGGAGTTGCAAAACGTGCAAGGACAGAAATAGACGAAGTCATAGGTACTGATCGGCTACCAACTTTTGAAGACCGTGAATCTCTTCCCTATATCAATGCATTGGTAAAAGAGGTTTTCAGGTGGTACACTGTCGTTCCCGCAGGTTTGCTTCTATTCCATTCGCACCATGCGACAGAAATCACCGATAGTTTTCAGCCGTCCCTCATCGTAGCACGCAGGACGATGTCCATGAGGGCTATTTTATTCCGAAAGGTACTCTTGTTATTCCGAATATATGGTAAGGGAGTACCTGCAACTTTAAGGTCCCAACTCATCTCCTATAAGGAAATTTACACATGACCCCAGGGTGTATAGTAGACCTGATGAATTTCGACCGGAACGTTTTCTTGCTTCTGCGAACGGAGGTGTCATTGAACAGGATCCTCGGGAACTCTGCTTCGGATTTGGAAGAAGGTCAGTGTCATGAATAGATTCATTGTCATTACGCTGATCAATTTCTGATAAAGGGTGTGCCCTGGTATGCGCACTGCAGTCTTCGTCAATTTTTTGATTATTAAATGCCCCTCTTAGGCGTTCACTTCGCCGATGCTTCGGTTTTTATATTATGTGCTATCTCATTGGCTGCCTTGGACATAGAGAAACTCGTAGTGGATGGCGTGACTGTTGAGCCTGTCCATGAATATTCAACCGGAACCATCAGGCAAGCCATAATTTCGTTGTTAGTGCTACTTACCCTGACAACGTTTTAGCCGTCCCAAGCCGTTCCAATGTTCGATCAAACCCCGAGATTCAAGCGTGATTTCTTTGGTCGAAGCTGAGTTAAATATTTAATGTGGGATGAGGGTAGGCTACTACCGTCTTCTATGCGCATCTGCTTGCATCTGCTCTCTAGTTTTGCATATCCATGTCTGATCCCATTGTTCACCAGCGAATATTGATATTTTGTAGTTTAGCTTACAATTCTATTCTCTGTACTGGATATTAGTCTTCATCCACGTCCATACTGTCTGGGTCTTTATCATTCTCCGGTTGTTGTTTTGACACTGATAGTACTGTTCCTCCAGAAATTGCAGATACGCTATCTGGGTTATTCCTACAAGTCTGTAATTGTTGCGCTCCTTCTCCTAACGGGGGGAGATGGGATTCCTCGTCCCTCTCGCCGCCTGGTGATACATCATGTAGCTTTTCTTGGTCCAGATTATCAGGGAGAAAATGACGACGTTGAATGCAAAGAGCGCACTTTTTACCACGAGGCCACGATCCTCAAGTAACCTTTCCAAGGAACTAGTAGTTTTCGCCGAGAGTTTGGGGTCATTGAGAAATTCCGACGTTGCACACTCAACAATTGAAAATCTTTCAAGGCTTGAATTCAAAAAACCACAAAGGGAGCAAGCAGACTGACCTTTCCAATTCTTGCATCAATTCTCGGTGGACAAACTCCTGAGGCATATACAATAGATTATGATCATTGGTCAACCGTCTCTGAGCGACATCTTCAATGCGCGATTTGAATGACGCGAGGTCTTTCTGAGGGGGTAGCCTGAGAGCACAACTACTTGATTTAGGGGCAATACTTACATGGCCTTGAAATTCAGCAAATAATTCTCTGCGTATGCGGTCGAATTCACCCGACTTCTTGAACCTGGAGAACCATGTTACCCGCTGTCCTTGGGTATGAAAACCGGCATTTACTCTTCAACGAGCTTGTTTGGGTCGTTCATACAGCTCTGTTGATAGTCGAGGCTTCAGGTTATGAGCTATCCGTGAGAAGATCCTAGCTTACATACATATAGATGTGATTGATCCCTACCCCTACATAACAAAATTCACCTCTTGGTGTATTATCCTGTTCGTATTGGTTTTCTTATTGATGGCTTGGCGAGTAACAATGAGTTAACTATCAAGTGAGATTTCTACAATGGCAACAGCTTTCCCGCCTCTCAAGAATGATCTTTTACTTCGTGCCGCTCGAGGTATCGTAAGTTTACCATACTACTTCATGAAAAGCTGACATTGTTATAGGAGAGGAAGTTGAACGAGCACCCGTTTGGCTGATGCGGCAAGCGGGACGATATTTACCAGGTATCACTCTCGAGATCCCTTATTTGTCTCCAGAACTCTGATGCCTTTCTTGCATCGGTTCTCGCTGGAAAAGAATTCAGGAAAGTTCGTGAATCCCATGAATTCTTCGAAGTGTGTCGAACGCCAGAACTTGCGACATTGGTAACCCTTCAACCGATTGAACGCTACGCAGGCCTTCTGGATGCTGCAATTATCTTCAGTGATATCCTTGTCATCCCACAAGCAATGGGGATGGAGGTTCAGATGAATCCGGACCCGCATTTTCCTGAACCACTCATCACACCTGAAGATGTCAAGAAATTATCACCTGTGGTTGACGTCAACAAGGAGTTAGGTTATGTCTTCGAAGCTATCACCCTAACAAGGAAGGAACTCAAAGGTCAAGTTCCTTTGATCGGTTTTTGTGGTGCTCCATGGACACTTTTTGCGTACATGATTGAAGGGGGAGGCAGTAAAGGGTTCCAAAAGGCCAAATCGTGGCTTTTCAGATACCCGGAGGAATCCAAAGCATTGCTTTCGAGAATTGCCGATGTCTGTGTTGATTTCCTTGTCGGTCAAGTTAAAGCTGGAGCTCAGGTACTTTTTATGACAGTCGTCATTGAGGAATTACTGAGTCATTGTAGTTCTTGCAAGTTTTCGACTCCTGGGCAGGGGAGCTATCCCCAAATGACTTCAGATTGTTTTCCTTTCCAACACTTCAACACATAGCTCGAAGCGTTCGCAATTGTTTGGTTACCCAAAAACTTCCCGTTGTGCCAATGACATGTTTCGCCAAAGGTGCCAATCATTCCCTCGGACTTCTAGCGGAACACGGAGAATACGAGGTTCTCGGTCTTGACTGGTGCATTGAACCTACAGAGGCTCGACGGATTGTTGGAAATAAAATTACTCTCCAAGGAAATCTGGACCCTAGTGTCTTGTTTGGTGGCAGGGATACCATCGAAGGTGCCGTCAAGCGTATGGCTGACAGTTTTGAGTCAAGTCAAGGGAGATGGATTGCGAATCTAGGTCATGGCATTACACCAGGCGTTGATCCAGAGGACCTTCGTTGGTTCTTGGAATGCATTCACAAGTATTCAGCTCAGTCATAATCCAATAAGGCCGAGGATTCGAATTTCGGCAACTAGTAGACTCCACGAATGAGTATTCCATCTGGAATCGCCCAAATACACAATTCCACTTCATTTCTGTATTATAGATAGACGTCAGATATATGGGAAATGATGCTCAGATGATGGCAAGTAGGGGAGGGGAATTGTTCGCAAAAAAAACATAAGAGGGAACTTGGTAATGACAATGGCTCAAACGACGACATCGGCATTACTGAAACTACTGCGTCGACGTCTAACGCTTCTCAGGTTTGGTCGGTCGGATTTGGATGTCTTACCGACCACAGCTGTGTTGTTCACCCAACCGTCAGCGCCAGATTTCTCTTGGGCCTTTGGAGGGATATTTCCCGTTACTTCGCTCAGTGATGAAGTATGGTGAGGGCGTTTTGAGGACATAAGTGTCGGGAGTCGAGAAGGTGTGGTGGTTGACGTGAAGGCACGTGTGGTGGTTTGTCTCGACGTAGCACTTGCTACAGCACGTGCAGCGGCAGTTGTCCTCGTGGTGGCAAGTCGAGGGATTTTATGAGGCCCCTGTCTCGTGGTGATCGCCTTCACGGGTGACTCAGGTATAGATGTTGCATTTGATGTTGCAGCTGCGGTTCCTGCCCGCCGGATATTGGCAGCACCAGCTGTAGATCGCGTCACACGGATTGGCCGCTGTTCTGTTGCCGCAACATCTTTAATATTAGGTACCTTCGACAGAGTCTTTGATCTATTACGGGTGGTTGGCAGAGGCGGAATTGCTGGAAGGGCATCGTCATCATCTTCTTCGGTCTCCTCAGCCATTCGTTTGGTCTTGGGAGTTTTACGTGGCTGACCAGGAGGCACGATCGCTTTTGCCCGAGCTGTTGCTGAGGCTATATGACGACTCGGGGTGACTGGAGGTAGGGAAACGGTATTTATTGGTGGTGTGATCGATCTAGTATCCATTTCATCGTCTGTTTCTGCCGGTGGTGTTGCCGGTGTGACGATGCTGGACTTGGCGGCTGAGGCTACTTGTCGTTTAGCTTCATCCATGGCAGACCATTTGACCCATTCTAGTTGTTTAAGGTACATATACTGTTGCTGTGGTCCAACAACACTGCCCGGCCGAATGATACGCATGAATGCAATGGCTTCGTTAGCCGTAAACCCATACTTCCATATGAGATATGCACCAATCAGTGTCCCTGTTCTGCCAAGACCAGCTTTGCACTATCACATAATTTAGCTTTTCTCCTACACGCGACCAAATTAACATACGTGAACAGCAATGACACCTCCTGATTCTACAATTTTGTCCGCAACATCTATGAATGTCCGAACGATTTCATCAGTTGGATTTGTCCCATCGTCGAAATAGAGTTCCATGTGGTCGATTCCGCGATCCAAGAAGGTATTTCTGTCGTAAAGTTCAGTATTGAGACGTACAACAAGTTTGATGTTCCGTTTCTCAAAATAATCCAAGCAGTTGAGAAAAGGAGTGGGCAATTTGCGCTGGAAGGCAAGGTCTCGGGAAGCGGCGATAAGTGATGAGTCTGCTTTGTCTTCCTTTTGGCGCTTAATCCAATTGGTGTCAACGGGGGAGGCGAAAGCAATGAAGTTGGGTGTTATCCAATTCCAATCTCCATTCTCGACCTTCTCATAATATTCATAATCTTCAATACTAAATTCATTCATGTCGCATAGTCCGTGTTGCATTGCTTTCCAGACACCCCACAGACAATCTTGAATGTTAAGGTTGAAATCCGAGGGTCCCCGTCCCGCATCCCTGAATGGCATAAGCTCTAACTCAGCAACAGGGTGGAATGCCTCCCATGGTGCTCGCCGTTGAACGATCATCTGCAGAATAATACTCGAGTCTTGAAATTTTAACCGAAAATAGGGGTTTACCTACAACGTATAGTGCCACGAGTAGAGCGGCGTTGGCTTTCTTGCGCGGATCATCTGATGAATAAAGAATTAGCCGATGCTGAGCCAATTCTTTATCCTGAGGGTGATACACGTGAGGAACATGAGGTAACGACGCTGCGACAATACACCTACCTCCAGAAGCTCGTGGATGTAGATACATGCCTTGTAGACCATGGCAATATTGAGTGGCCCCCAATCTTGAAAGAAGGAGAGATAAAGGAGTTGGTCATCGATCGTGAAGTAGTAATATATGGCATTGTCGTCTGGAGAAACAGAGGGGCCACCTCTAGGGCATGTGCGGACTTGTGGCTGATTACCTGGCTCCGCGGCGAGCTTGTTGAGGATATCAGGCTTCGGAGGTGGATGAGAGAAGGAAGTAAAATAGAGTCTGGAACAGGATAAGTGGATGCTGTCGTAGCGGTAATAAGTGCACCTGTACCTAGAGCCAAAACAACATAATGGCTCGCATTTGAGCGGCATCGGAAAGGACGGCGGCGAAGACGTAGAGGGATGAAGTTGGTGGCAAGAGACAAAAGACGTGTCTACCGGGCGTACAGCAGAATGAGAAACGCGTGCCCACGTGAGCCCCTTGTTTATTTCCCGATCACTCTTGTTCCGAACCCGATCTATTCTGGAAGTGGAAATACTAATATCAAACGTCTACCAGTACTCCTCTACCATGCAGTACACATCATTGGGCCCACACGGCCAATCGTGCGGGAACTTGCCTCCAACCTTTGAGGCTGCATTGGTGGTGAGACTCGAGCTTGTCGAACTCTCACCTCGGAAACCTCGCCATGCAACCAAAGCCGCTGCTCTTGCGATCAACAAAACTTTATTCGGAATCGGAACTCGAGCTCACCAATATAGAATAAAGCTACTCCACCAATCAAAATCGCTTCTTGTTCCGTTTGGGAAAGAAATTCTGCCTCTCTCCTCTTGTGCAACGTCACCCTATAGTCATTTGAGCATCCTCTTTTATCTCTAGAAGAATTGCACTCACAGGACAATTAGAGAGGCGATAGCCAAGATGGCAACCGATGTTTGTGTCAAATGCAACGCTATCAGTTTTTCGGGATAGCACAAGTACCGATTTCTAATCAGCTGTCTTGCTCCGTAGTGTATCTGCCCACGACGACTCACATACTGCAGACATCAGTTTGGTAGCATAATGACCTGCGAACAGCGTCATGGCAACTAGACAAATCATCAAACTATTCAACGCCTTCCCGACTTTGCCTACTCACCAATTGCGCCTGCACGTATGGGGTTATCACGAAAGAGAGGCATCACAGAGTAATATACGGACTGAGTGTTGGTAATAGGTGAAAGCAACTAGACATAGGTTTGTTGAGTCTACAACACGTACACGAGGCCTGGCACGTTGTCTAACTAAATGCGGTATACTACGCGAAAGCACACAGAAGTTGATTAGTTCATCAGATCATTACCGCTTTGTTTGTTCAAACATTCGAAGCAATGGGAATTTGAGTTATAGTCGGCAGTTGCCCATTGACACCTGGTTGCACAACAAGAGCAGAACCAGGTTGAATTTGAGGATGCACCCCACCGGGGTACTGGCCCATGACCGGATAAACCGGGTTTACTCCAGTGGCAGCTGTGTTATAGTACCCAGGTGCCTCACCAAACCAGGGCAATTCTAAATATCAAGTCAGGTTGAATCTAAGTGAGAACAAAGTTAAGCGGCACCTCGAATGGGCTCTCTCCAGATATTGTATCGTCCAAACGCTTGAGCACGGGAAACAAGAGCGATAAGAATAATCAGTGCAAAAACATAGAGAACAAAATCCATCCAGGAGAAAGCTTGAATGACTCTCATTTCCCGACACCATTGTCTCTCTAACACTGCTACTGTGGTCAGCATACTAAGTTTGAAATTTTGAGTCGAATGTACTTTGACCGGTGTGGGTTTGAATCGTCTCACTACCCAAGCTATCGCACTGTAAGTTGCCAATCACATCGCTATAAATTATAGTTTAGTAATTTGCTCCCAAGACCTCTATATCATTACTCACGTCGCCCAAGCTCCCATCGCTGTCAATATTTATTGAGCCATTGACGTCTTTATTGACAGGAAAACAACATTACCAAGCCAAAGAACTCCCAAAACGAAGAGTGCCACGGCTTCAAGACGGGGTTGAGCCCATTGCAAGCTATGACACAGATGTTTTCAGTCAAACCCCAACAATATACGAGGTCAAAACGCACAGCAGAAGGAACACAAATATAGTTAATGCAGGGACCACAAGGGAGAAGATCGTGAAATCCTCTATCGCCCGGAGGTCAGGTCGTCATCATATGATTAGTGAAAGAACATTACGGTGGAGACTCGGCAAAAATTGGCTAGCGAGATGAGCAGCGAGACCTAAAACCGTTCCTAGACAACGAAGATAAATATCATACGGCAGAAACGTCCATTCAAAAGAAGTGCTCAACGATCGTGGGATACCAACCCGACAGCAGGAAAACGGCAACTGGTTATCAAATTCAGACCCCGGTCTGCGAAATGGTTAATTTCTCACCGTAGAAAACGAGCCTATGGTTTCCGAATCGTACAGTCATAAAAAATCGTTAGGGCTATCACGTCGTTAGTTTGAGCGATAAAGTGAACTTGAGTTTGTTCGCGCATTTGAGCTGTGTTGCATTTCACCTATCAGCTCCACGTGATGCCTTCTCTATTTTGGCCCTTTCATGAGCTGTGACATTCGTCTACATATCTACTGAGAAAGCCATTGAATCAGGATATTATGGCTATTTCACGATATTCATATTCAATATTGTATGTCAGTGATATACTGCTCTAGCCATCTGATAGCAGGGTGCTGATGAATCTATCATCATGTAACGTTCATATGCGACAATCCTCACTGATCGTAAACTAGTGATACATTCGTCATGCGCCGTCTATATGTTTCATTGCCGGGATCGCTTGAGATCATTCGGGTGAAGCATCAAGCCATTGTCAATTTCACTCTTCAAGGACCTCGGGACTGTGCTCGACTTCGACGTGCCTGACCGTCCCGAATCATGACGGGTCGGTGATTTCTTTGACGGAGGAGGAGGAACGTTCAGTCGAGAGCGTTTCTCCGAGGCATATTCCTTCCTTGAATGCGAACTTTGTTTTCTATGTGGAGATTCCGGGCCTGACTTATCCTTCATCGGGGGTGCGGGAGCTTCCACCTTAGTCACAGCGACAGGTAAAATACTTGAACTGCTCGTCTTGGCCTGCTTATTCTTCTTCAAATTGCCGTACGTATTAAACCAAGCGCAAGAGGTGACAGGACCATGCCACATGTGATCCTCGCCATTGCGATGTCGTCGAAGGGCCAAAAATAAGAGTGTGAGACAGGCAAAAATTACTTGGGTACAAGTCAGCATTCCGTGGAGAAGGCAACGTATCCAATACTCACTCAGAACAGCATTCATCAAAGCGAAGGCGTTGAGGACACGATACATAGCCTGGTACTGCTCCGTTCGGACTGGCCAATGTCAATTTAGGGTGCATGAAGAATCAATCAATAGAAGCACTCACAACTGGTGACCTCGGCATCCAGTGCAATTTGAGGATCATCTGAAGAAAAACACTCGACGTCTGCATCCTGAGATTCTGAGGTTGTAAGGTAAATTCCGAGGACTAATCGTGCCTGTCAAATTATGAATCAAGGAAGCCCTATCAGGTAAACTCACCCAGCCAAAAAACTGCTGCAAGTCCCAGACTCGAGAGCTCAATTCTTGTTGAAATCGGATTGCGTTCTTTGAGAAGATAACTAAAGACCAAGCTAAGGGAAAAGGTTGAATTAATATCCGCCGGTGGTGATGTGATTCTGGTCAAGATCGAACGCACAGAGTCATAAAGATCAACATGCTAGCGACACAGACAAAGATTGCAAAAGGAACGAAACGCGCTAAGATCCGGAAGGTGGTAAGTACTTCCAAAAAGATCAAAACTCAAGAAGAACGAACTGAGGTCGGAGGCTACCAGAACTTGTTGAAAGTGTCCTGCCATCGCCAAACAAATGGCAGTGAATAGTAGCACAACCCCTACATATGAATAGATTCAATTGCCAAGTGCTCCGCGATGTGTCCAGATATCCTACGTACCATACAGGATAGCACGGATCGTATTGAACAGTGACGGCATGCGGGATCTTGTACGCTCACTGGTAGATTGTTGGTTGCGGCCGGGGAAAGATGTAGTTTGGCGAGCCATGATAAAGCTATAGCTGGATGAAAACAACGAGGCAATGGAACGTGAAGCCCAGCAAGCGGTCGGCGTGGTAGGAAGTCGGTCACCAGGAGGTAACTGGCCCGAGTCAGTCTAGTAGACTATTGGAAGACCCTCGAACACGCAGAAGATGAGGCTGATAATTCAGGTTGCCACAATGGGGCCCCAGCAGGAAATTTTCTAGGTACTCTGCCCCTTTGAGTCCTCGTGTTACGGAACAATCCTCGAGGCTCATGGCACAGCCACATTCAAGACTGATCGAACACTTATCGAACCCACATTTATAGGATTTCAAATTCACCACGTACAATTTGCTGTTTAAATCTCTGTTTGAATTTCTAAAGAAAATGTGAAATGAATGATCATTATCCATCAATTTCCTGGCGAAGGATTTCCCCGATGTCCTGATAACTCTTCAAACACTCCGGGTTGGACAGCGTGGCTAAGTTGACACTCGAGAGCGGTGCACCGTTGATAATCTGAGCCAAAAAAAAAAACAGATGAAGTGACTAAGGATGTATTGATGGATAGTTGGACCCACCTTCTTGACTAAGACTTCCACACGTTTACCATTGAGAGTATGAGGAACGTCAGGGACCTGAATCACCTGAAAAGGAGTTATAAGACTGTGATAATAGATCTCCTCTGATGTTGTATGATAAAACACTTACCCTTGCTGGGACGTGTCGTGGGCTTCTCCTTTTCCGGATCTCTAATCTAATCTTTTGTTCAAGGTCATTGGACAAGGTTTGGCCTGGCGGAAGCTTAACAAATAGCACAACACGTTCATCCGCGCCACCATCAATCTTCTGCCCGACGGCTACAGCATCCACGGGGGAATCTGCAGATACAAAACATGTAGCAAGAACATCGTATATTTCCGATGATCCAAAGCGGACACCTCCAGGATTCCTAGAAGTCAATCAGCACCCACGAGTATCATGTCATGTGTGGGAGAATGTTCACAGTACGCCGTCTGAGCGCCCAAGCATAATAATCCCCCCACCATTTCCGGACTTTGACCGTGTGATGATGATGTGATCCCCGTGGACTTAAGAACGATGGATTAGACAAACGAGGGAAACAACGAAAAACTCACACCAAACACCCTCATATTCAGAAAAATAAGCTTGCTGGAACCTAGCCTGCGCCGCAGCCACATCCTCATCGTTGTCGAGACCAGAAAGAGGCCAGAAGCCGATTGGCATACAAGGGAATGGCTTCACACAGACTAGCTCGCCTTCTTCATCTGGAGGATTTAACTTCCCCATTGGTGAGAAGCTTTCGATAGCCATGCCAAGCATTCGACATTGTATCTCTCCTCGGTACACGGGCAGCGCTGTGTTCATACCAGCAAACAGAGAACAGATATCCGTGCCACCTGAGCGGGAATCTCAGTCACCATTACGCCATATAGTGTGATGGACAGTTCACCTGTAATAGAACCAAGTAATACATTGGGGCGGATATGTTCATACACGAAGTCGAAAAGGAGCGGGGACAACGGGGAGCCAGTAGAATAGATTTGACGGAGAGTACTGAGATTGTGATGTTCTCGTGGTTGGTAAACCTTCTACTTGTTCCAAGAAGCAGCACACGTTTGTAAGTTTTAGGGGCACTATTAAGAATGAAATTAAGACGCCAAGGAAACACCCACCGAAAGCTGATGAAGGTATTTGGCACTAGTCCCAAAGATAGATATGCCAAGGTCATCGACGAGGTTCCACAGCAGGCTTGGATCACGCAAGGGATTGCCATCGTACAGGACAAGAGTGCTTCCTGTACATAATCCGCTGACAAGAAAGTTCCACATCATCCAACCCCTGTAGGAAATGAGAGATAACCCTTCTGGGAATCAAGATAAGAAACAACGAACGTGGTAGTATAGTAAAAGAAAACATCTTCTGATCGTAAATCACCACATATAATGAATTCTTTCTTGGCCTGAATCAGCATGCCTCCTGCTCGATGAACAATAGGCCTAGAAGAGTTAGTATCTTGGAGATATGTATTTCTTTGAAGGATAACGCACTTTGGCTTCCCGGTGGTCCCGCTGCTGAAGAGGATCCAAAGGGGTGCATCAAAAGGAAGACGCTTCCATTCTATCTCTCCTTTAGAAGTAAGACCTAATTTGCATTTCCGACCCTCATCCAAAAATGTCTCCCATCCTAGCCAGCCAGCCAACCAATAAGAGCGATCCTCAGGGTGAGGAATAGCGTGGATGATGATAACTTTTGGCGAATGTCCCTCGTTAGCTGTGGAGAGACGTGCCAGTAGTAGAGATAATTTGGATATATGATCGTGAACCTTCTGATTATAGCTGTGAAAGTGGATGAATCAGTGTGATATTTTTGTACACGCAAGTTCACAGAAGATCTGATATCAGCCGAACAGGACAAAGGAACACCACTTACACCACAGCATCAACCGCAAAAAAGATTTTGGGCTGTACCTGTTCGAAGCTGACCGAAGGCACATAAAAGTAAAAATTACCGTGACATCATGTTTGCTATTTCTTACCGTTCCAAAACGCCTTCTGATCCGAAGTCGGCGGCGGCACTGACCCAGATACCACCAATAGCCGCTGTAGCAAGGCAAGCTGCCACATTTTCCTGAGGATGTGAATCATAAAGTGATGTTGAGAATCACAACCATGTGTGAACGTTCAAAGACTCACGATACAGTTGGATGAATACGATGCAACACGGTCCCCAGGTTGTATTCCGTGCTGTAACAGGGCGGAGACCAGGGCTGTGACAAGTTGATACAGCTCGGCGTACGAGCATAGCCGCGTGTGTACGACAGGGAATTCCGAACTCGGCTCAGCTGTCACGGCAGTGTCAATAGCGCAAAAATGGAAATCCGCGAGTATCTCTCACTAATCTGGACGAGGGCTGACTTGGCATTGGAACGGTGGTGCAGCATATTTTCCGCCCAGTTTACACGCGCATCTTGGAACCTTAAACGTGTTTAAGAAGGTAACGTTTGTGCGGTGATTAATCGAGCTGACCAAGGTGGATTTGAAGGGGGCAGGGCTGAGCTGTCTACGACGTGATTGCCCTTGTAACCTATGATGTTTGTAAAATCCCAAACGAGGCTCCAAAATTTATCTATATTAGTGATAGACCAGGTGTAGAGATCATGATAATCGCGCAAATTAGTAGAGTAGGACTGATTGACAAAATCGAGAAAACGAAATGTCGGAGTGTTCTCGAGGCTTGAAGGTTGATACAGAGGAGTATATAGTTGAGACATACGATCGAGTTTACAAAGTGGATGACACGCGTCCCCTGGGGTGCCCCTGGGTGAAGATAATCGGAATAATAATACGCACGTTCGATCGATCCACAGATCCCGATCTTCATCCCTGTTTATCTTGACTCAGCGCGCCAAGGCGGATTACCTTAAATTCACTCCATCACTGGATAACTCTTGTTCCTTCATCCCATCGTCTACCCTCTCACGACTTTGAGACATTTCGTTGACTATGGATAGAATTCTTTCGCCACATTCTCCCGAGGTTGCTGCCCACAACCATCTCCAGTGAGCATTTTTGACCTTATCAGTAGTTCCTATTTATCTTTTTTTTCTTAGAGAGAATTGGTTTTCCTGGGACCTGCACGATATAAACGAGTCTCTTGTTTCAAACTGCGCCTCGTATGCTGCCTTTGAACGTTACACAAGTGGCACAGATCTGTATATCCTGCCACGTACGCCTGGAGATTTGTTAAATCTTCTGTAAGCATGGTTCATCTCCTATATTCTTGGTTCGCTGAGTCATACTTTTCCCAGTGTCAGTTATTCGTATGACGCCATTCATAATGCGATAGCGACAAGTCGCTCCACTCTTCGGCCAGGTGGATACAGCAGGGTAAGTGACAGATTGTTTGATGTTGAAAATTGTGTGTTGACAACCTGTGGCTCCAGGTGTGCATCCTCGCTGAGAAGTCGATTTATGACATTTTGAATTCAAATGACAACTTCAGCTTTCTCCTCGGTCTTCACAGACAAGATAACAAAGCCCAGTCTAGTAGCAACGAACAAGGCTCAAGACCTATCTCGACACCATGATTTTCCCTAGTTTTTGATCATATCACATACCCAATGTGCCGTACTTACGTATTGCTTGTAAACTCCACATTATTTGCTATGTTGTAAAAGTAGTCAGCGTGTACTATTATATTTAGATATTCTCCTAACAGAGGTGATGCCACATTACAGCTGCGCAAGGTGTTTCACCCTAGAGACTCGTTTTGATTTCCTCTTTGCGAGAGCTCTTGATCACTGATTAATGATCAAGCAGCCTAAACGTGCGTGGTTTTTCATTTAGGCCGTCTCTCGTCCCACTCCTCCCAGTTCAACATCCGTGTGCTCAAAAGGCGGTTATCTCACAGGCCAGACCCTCATTCACACTCTCGGTACATGATAGTTGCAGTATCTTCGCTCTTAGCCCTCGCAATTGCGCTGGCTGTGGCCTCACCGATCCAAGAACCTTTTCAGGTGAACGCCCAGGATAGTGGTGTTGTCAATACAAGTAAGTGCTTCGCTCAGTGGCTTATGTTCGTCTGCATTAATCGGAGATCTCGTTTATCAAATTTCATCAAGGACCGAAAGAATTACATGGACGCTTCTTGCACATAACGGACATGCATCCGGATCCATATTACACCTATCGTGCATCGACTTCCAGATCGTGTCATGGGAAGAAGGCCAAGAAGAAGTCTAAACAGGCCAAGTACTGGGGGACACCTGCTGGGTATGTCAAAAAAACCTTACTCCTGACCGGCGTTACTGATGGGGAATCCCTGGGTGTTCAGTGACTGTGATTCGCCATTGATATTAACTAACTTTACGTTGGACTATCTTGAGACAAATTGGGCTGACCAAGTGGATTTCGTCATCTGTGAGAGTTGAATTTCTTCATTTGGGTGTTGACGAAGAAAATGAACACTTCATTCTAAAAAAGGGACGGGGGACAACGCCAGGTATATCGTAATGACAATTGCAGGAGCTCAGGTCCATTAATTGCGGCAGGCACGATGCGGATCACAAAATACCTCGAACACCAAATGAGGTGTTTGACCTCAATAGACAGGTTGCTACAAGAATGGAGAACATTTTTCTCAAGAAAGGCATTCCTGTAGTGCCGAGCATCGGTAAGTAAATACGTGCGTTTTTGCTCTACAGCGTCGACTTACGATGATGACAGGAAATAATGATATATGGCGTCAGTTCTCACCATATCTGCTGCTTTTTGAACTCTGAATAGTCTTTCATGTTCATGTGATCATTAGCCCATGTAAGTGTCCGTCTTCCTGATTTAAGAACTCAGCCCAACTGCCGCTCGACAGAATATCATGACCCCTGGTGAGTTAAACATGAAAGAAAGAGCCTCAAGAATTGATATGTGCTATTCTTAGGACCTAACAGTATCACTGAGAGTTTTGCATCGTAAGTGAATAAATCCCTTTTTGATGGACTCAAGGGATGATCTATCTACGACAGCATCTGGAGCTCATTTGTGCCCTTTGCTCAGCGCCGGGTGTTTGAGCGTGGGGCCTATTATTCTGTTGAAGTTATTCCCGGACACGTGGCAGTGATTGCTCTGAATTCAATGTACTTTTTTGATTCGAACAAAGGTTGGTAGCCAGTTGGAATGATGGTGATGGTGTGAACTGATGATGAACAGCCGTGAATGGGTGTCCATACCGGGATCGTGAGGACGCGGGGAACCTAGAACTAGACTGGCTAGAGGTACAGTTGAAGATGTATAGAGATAGGAACATGCAGGTGGGTGTTTTGAAATTGGATTGAACATGTGGAATCAAGTTTGGCAGGTGTATATCACGGGTAGGTGTGACATTGGAATGTCGATCGATCAAGACAAGGGTGCTGACCGGCGAGGTAGGCCATGTTCCACCGTCTCCTGGAATGTATTTTCCGGAGTGTGTGAGTTCCAGTTAAATTGGAGTAGAGGATAATGCTCATCGGGGACACACAGTATGTTCGATACGCTGAATTGTCGCTACGGTTCCAAGATACGATTTTGGGGCATCTGTATGGGGTAAGATTTGAAACTAGTCAAGAAGAAAATGATGAATTCTGATGGAGAAGGACTGACAGCATATGAACAAGGATTTCGTAGGTAGCCATCAAGTGACAGGAAAATCAAAACTGATACTGGGCAGTTTCTGTTTATGGAAGAGATAGACCTGGAAATCGTATCGGAGGAGGATATGGAGTTGAACGTGACGGGGACGCACGATGACCTGTTTGAGACGCTGATGGCGGAGTTTGCGCATCTGCCAAAGGAGGGGGATGAAGAGAAACTAGATGGGCTCGCTGTGGTGAACGTGGTGCCGTCGGTGGTGCCGAATCCGTATGTGCCGGGATTCAGGGTGGTTTCGTACAACACAACGGGAGGACCAGTAAAGACGGGGAGAAACCGGGACCACAGACACCAGCGAGGACGCAAGGGTAACAAGAACGAGGCGTGCAAGAAGGAGCCGCACCGGAGCTCGTGGAAGTGTCACCTGGATGAGCCGTGGTTCTCAGACCCAGAGGCGCCGTCACGCAAGAACCAGGCGTTCACACCGCTCGGATATGCACAGGTAGGTGGGAGCCGGCTAGCGAGACTGGGCTGACGGGAGACGTGCAGTACTACATGCCCAACATTGGCAAGGCGGATCATCTTGACGGGCCGGAGATCCGGCTGGAGTACGTGACGTGGAAGTCAGGTGACGGTGGGGAGGGGTCGCGGACGAGCCGGAGGGCGCCGTATGGAATGGCAGACCTGACTGTGGGCTCGTGGGTGGAGCTGGGCCGACAGCTGAGTTCTGGGGACGGGAAGATGCGGGAGAGGTTCCATGAGTACATGTTTGTCAGTATGTAAACAAGCATCAACAAGGGTGTTGTCTTGGTGATGGGATGAAACGTCGCAGCGGGCGTATAAGACGATTATTTTTTTTTTCCCAAACAGCGCAGCCCTGACCCTCGGCTGGCCCGACCACTGCACAGAATATTCTGCATATGGCTGCGATGATTAACTTGGATTTTGTGGGACACTCCCGCTCAGCGTCCGTCTCCTCGTCCGAACACTCGCTCTCCCGCCCACACTCGGCCCACGGCCAGCGCACGTGCTGCTCAGACCTCAAGGGTCCTCTTCGCCCTGCTCACGCCCGAGTCCGTGCATCTCCATATCTTCGTGATCCTGACTCTGTCCATTCCTCCTCCGACGACACAGACGACATCGCTATGTATCTTAATCCCATCTACCCCTCCCCCGACGCTGCCCATGCCGCCTCTGCCTTTGGTCGCATGGCCATCTCCCCCGGCCATGACCTCGACAAGCTTGCAGCCAACGTTCGTCTCGCTACCACCACCAGCGCCTCTGATCGTGCCAAACAAATTTTCGTCCAGGCTTGGTCCGTTTTTTTCTTTCTCCAAAATTCAACTCAATTTTTCGCAGGCTCACCGCAAATTACGCCCCCTATCCCGACGGAAACGTCCCCAGGCAGGGGCTCTACTTTTCCTACCGCCGCGTATGCGACAACTACACCATCCCCCACATCAACACCGCTACCCTCGGCAAGGCCATCCGTCTCTGTTTCCCAACCATCAAGACCCGCCGTCTTGGCGTCAGAGGCAACAGCAAATATCACTGCAAGTATTCCCCCTTTTTTCTTCTCCTCTCTCTACTGACTCCCGATCCTTCAGATTGCGGCATCAGGCCAGCAACCACTACAGAGGCAGAGTTTCTTCAAGACTACATCCAAAAGTCCAACAATTCTGCAGGTCAATCTTCCATCAATGCCGCTCGCCTTGCAAACGAGCAGGCCGATGCCTCCCACAGAGCAAACGACGAGGGCTCCGCAGATGGAGATGACGATGACGATGACTCTGAAGGCAATCACTCTGCTAACACTTCCAAGCGCAATTCTCTCCTTCTTCCCAATGAACTCAAGGCTATAGTCTATCCAGATGATCTCAGTGATAAGACCCCCACCGCAGCAACTTTGCTTTCCCAGGCCCAGGCACAGCGCCCTGGTACCTACCCCGCCCAGGCCTCCATTCGCAGACATCCTGCCCATGAGCCTATTCTCAGCCACGTCCAGCCAACTCATCCTCTCGCTTCCCAATCCAACTATATGAATGCTCAATCTGTCCTCTCCGTTCGCCAGTTCCCCGCTTTCCCTTCCATTGTCGAGGCCGTGGGCGCCAACTCTACTTCTACCCATGGCATGGCCGCCCGTGAGGTCTGGAACTGGTTCCAGGACCACTTGGATGCCTTGCTTGATTCCATGAGGACTTTCCGTTTCGATCAGTTTGAAATCCATCTCCGTACATTCTGGTCTAATTTGACAGGTCATTATCGTGAGGTGGTCCATGCACCAGCTATCGCTGGTTTAATGGCAAAAGCGGATGCTATTGTATATGATGTATGTTGCATTTTTGGTTGCCTCCAACTCTAGACCCTCATCCCATTTCAGGAAATTCTTGAAATTCTCCGCTCTCAAATGCTCTCGCCACTACCTGCCAATCTATTGAATAATCTCAGACAACTAGCCCTCAAGATGGAGAAAATACTGTTGGCTGCTTTGGAAGGCTATGGAAACACGTTTGTAGAACCCAAGGTCGAGCTGGGTGCACGCTTCGGTCACCTTATCTGTACGTTGTTTTTCTTTTTTTAATCCATGATATCCGGATTTACCCCTCGTTTAGTACGTTTCCTTGATATCTATCAAGTCACCCAGGCCTTGAACACCGTCCTAACCAATTCAAAGCAACTGTCCGACATGAGACGCTCTTGGGAAAAAGTGGACTTTGAATCAGTTCGCAATCAATCTGCTTTGGTGTGCAACTGCCGTCATGAAGAGCTTGTTCAATTATTGGAGATTGAGTTTGTGGCTCTCTTGGACAGCCTTCCAAAAACCACTGAACCTGTCAGGGAAGTCATGACATGGGCCGACAAGTGTTGCGACAGGCTCATGGGTAGCAACCGTATACACAATAATCCGGAAGACAGAAGTGGTATGAGTTCTCGCAGTATCCTCATTAGATGGGGTTATGTCACGAGTCAAGTCATGAGGGATCTTGTACGCTTTGTTATCACTTTTTCTCTTCAAGTTGTTGATTTCTGCAGACCATTCGTAGTGACCCCGCTTTCGGCGCCTTCCAAATCTTGAAGCTGTTCCTAGAGTGACTTGTTCCTGCTCTCATAACTATGATGGCTAGAATCTAACATATCTTGTGTAGTGATTGGATTGCTGTCAATGTCCTTCGAAGCGTTGCGCTCTCAACCAACTCAGTTGCTGCCTCGGTTGAACCTGTGATGCAACAGCAGTATTTTACCCTTTCCCCAATGGCTGGACAAGAAAACTTTGGATCAATGGACATCCGTCCAAGCTCTTTGATGGGTCACACGCCTACCACCTCGAGCATGCTAGCAGCCCTCCAAAACGACCCTTTTTCTTCCTCTTTGGACCCTACTGCATCGGCGTTTGGTTCTGATGCCTATGGATCTATGCAGTACATGGATCCTACGACAACTCAAGAGGACGCACTATCTTCGAGTCATCAAGCAGGTCTTACTTTCAATGACTTTTCAGGTCCAGGATTCGACGTCGGTAACTATTCGCAGGATTTGGCGATCAGTGTTTCGGCCACTACGCAGAGCGAGTCTGAACACAAGGCCGATTCAGTCAAGGTAGATCAAACATAAACCGCCTAAACGTCTCTGCTATGATTGTCTGTAAAATTTTTTCTTGTCATCTGGGTGCTGGAATCAACTCCGATTTTGTCTCCCTTGCTATACAAACGCTCATTCTTTCTTGTTTCATATCTACCTGGCGTCTATCATTGTCTTTTCTCGTCTTGTTGCATCCCTTTTGGTTGCACACTCACTCTTTTCATAGTATATAGGCTCACCATAATGGGCGGATCTCTCGTCAATTATCTGTTTTCTTATCTTTTCTCGATTTGCTTTTATTTGTTATCAATAGCCATCGTATATATAACAGACCTTTGTTGTTTTTGCTCCTCCTGTTTGTTTATATAACTTAATCTGAACGAGTTTCCTCCGAAAATGAAATTAATCAAGATAGTCCGTAAGAAATCAATCGAATATGAAATATGTTTTACACAGTAACCTCTCCCTCCTTCTCAGTCACATCCTCCTTTTCTTCCACTTCCACTGATTTTTTACTTTCAACAGCAGAAGAAGGTGCGTCTGGTGTCTCTGTTCCGCTAGGTATCGCCACTCCTGAGAGTTTGGGCTCCTGTTTTGTCAGGCGAGCAATTTCAGCTTCAGCTTTCTCAATGTTCTCTTTGGTGACGCGAGCCTGGTTCGCTTCCAGCCATTCCTTCTTGGCATTGAGATCACCAATCACACGAGGAACATCAGCTTGCGAATCTGGTGCGGGAATTGAGAGACCAAGGAGGGCGCTCAGAATACCAAGAGGAATATTAAATTTCTCATTTGTGGATGAAGCTCCGGTGTCTCCTGCCGATCCATTGGGAAGTTTCGATGCACCAGACTTTTTCCCTTTCTTTCCCCTTTTTCCACCGACAAAGTAGTTGTCATCCTCCTCGCCCTTCTTCTTAAGAATGATAACATCCTTGGGAACAGCGTCCACCTGTCGAACCTCCAACTTTGGGACACTAGCGATCTCGACCCTTGCAAACGGAGAATTATCATTTTTCTTAGTGACAGATTTGCCAGAAAGGAAGTCGATGAGGGTTTGGCAATCTTCAATGGCGTTCTTGTAAGCAGGTCCTGAGGCTTCTTCACGTATCCGTTCGACAATTTCGAGCTTCTTACGTGCTTCCTCTTCCGCACGTTGGGCACGGTGTTTCTCGGCACGTCGTGCACGATCTTCATTGACTTTTTTCCAATATACGTCCTGAGCTATCCTATAAGTTTGTTGCTGATCACGTTTCTCCTGAAGAAGACCTTTAATTTCGGCATTGATGCTATCGCGTTCCTCAAAAAGTTTGCCACGACCAGCATAAACCTCGTCTGACTCTTTCTTAATCTCATTCAGCTCACGTTTGATGGCTTCGAAACGATCTGAGAGTGCTTTCGCTTCTGGGTCATCGATTTGCTTCCTGAGCTCGTCAATTTCCTGGCGAGTAGAATCAATAGCATCCTGGTCCGCCTGGAAGTTCTCGACAATGCGACGCGTTCGGTTAATTTTAGTAATTTCTAATAGGGCACGCTTTTCATCTGCCACTGTCATGTCACCGGATTCAATCCGTTTCTCGAGTGACCTATTGGTTTTGGATCAAAATGGTGGATTTATAAATTTGGAATTCACATACTTCACATGTTTATCCATTTCGTCAACAGATTTGAAAGGGAATTTTGATTTCTGGGTTTGCAGTGCTTTGATCTAGAACCAAAATGGAACACACAAGATGAGCTTCCAGGAGAGTGACGTGACAGTGGTCTTGACGTACCTTATTCTGAAGGTTATCCTGGAGAGACTTGACCTGTTCCAACAATTGACTCCTGTTGTACTTTTTTGACGATTGCTTCTCTCTGATACCGTCGAGCTCAGTCTTTAGTGCATTCCTGCGGTCATTTTCCGCATTTGGTTGATTGGTTGAGTTAATTTTCTCCCGAACGGCAGTCTGACCGAAGGAAGAGGATATGTAGCTTGAGTGAGAGGACCATGGGAAGGACTCACAAGTTTGCCTTGAAGGACATCAACTTCCTTTTGGATTCTGTCCTGCTCCTTTTCGTATGCCGCCTTGTCGGGTTTCCCTCCGGCGAGGAAGACAATCTCTCTCGACGTGTCCTTTTTCTCACCCTCAGGAACTGATGCATTCGACCCGTTTCCTGCTTTTCTCTTCGAGCCAGAAGCGTTGGACTTGGACGTGACCTTGGGAGCAGACATTGTTCAAGGGAATGAATGGGATGAATGAAAGTGGGTGTTGTGTATTGAACCTCCAAAAATTTGGCAATGATCGTGCGAAAAGACGAAACAACAAATAAATAATGTACACAATGGTCACTAGAACACAAGCTTAGTGTCCAGTTTTTCTACTTCCTTAGAACACTCATCGTAAAGTTGGAGGTATTCTTCGTCTTTTTCTTCGACTGCGCCTTCCTTTGGTTTTGATTTCCGTTTAAGATTCGGGCAAACCATGACGCAGCTCGTTGGTCGTTTTGTTGAGCTCAAGTAGCCAAGTTCCTCCTTTGAAGGGACGAAAACATAAGGTATTTGGGCTTCTTCACTCATAATGGGGAGGTGAGAGATTATGTCGATGGGGTTGATGTCTGCTGCTATCACAAGAAGGCTGGATATTGACAAACTAGGCCCAATAGTTGATAGATAATTCGTAGCATAACGTACCCTTTATCACCTTTTCGAATACCTTTTACTACTTCCTTTACACCGCGTTTCACATGTCGCGCCTTGGAGCCTGATCAACAAAATATCAGCTAAGGAACGATACGACATATGACAGTACAGACCTTTTTTAACTACCTTATGAATCTTCTTCAGCAATTTCTTTGGTGCAAGTGGTTGCGCAATAGGTGATAGTTCCTCTAGAGGTATTGAGAGTCCCTCCTTCTCCTTCTTCGATTTCTTGGGCGACTAGGGCAGCCGTAAGTGTCGTGCACGAGGCTGGTATGAGAAGCTATATACCGCATCAGCATCGGCCATTTCGACATCATTTTCAACAGCTAGGGCCTCTTTTTGCTTGTCTTTATTGCCCATCGTGACTTGTTTGAAGCTGGAGAAAATTGGAAATTATGTTGTGTGATGTGACAGTATGTCACTCTAAATTTTGGATTGATATATTTGGAAGGCAGGTTGAACAAGAGACCCAGTTTTTTTCAAAATCAACAATCTATAACGCGGAGTGCACTGGCAGTCCGTGGTAGTAACGAAAATGCAAGGGGGTACCACGGACCCTGTGGTACACGCTGTAAGTGCACCTCCTACACTACCTAATGATATCATTGGAGTGGCAATGCACTCAAGGATATTATCTTGTACATACATTTTCCTCATCTTCTCCACCATCGATATAAAGGCCATCTTTATTCCTCAAAAAACTGAGAAACACCCAATGCATTCCACGCATTTCCATGTCATACCACCAATTGATGGCAATAGTTATTTCTTTTGCTTGCTCGACATAATGCCACCAGCCAGCTGGGAGATATAGCATTTCTCCTGGTCGTAGACGAACGTGAATAGGTGATATGTCCACTGGAAGAGCATTCAGTGAATTTGGATCGAGGATTGATGACCATTGGACTGGTGGCACATTTTTTGAAGGGCTTATTTCAAGAGAAGTCGAG
>Ga0153947_1000118_pt1 | contig 34862 bp, 38 predicted proteins | sample TSNJ031MetaG_FD_104697 | JGI IMG/M metagenome (GOLD analysis project Ga0153947, IMG submission 104697) | Attine ant fungus gardens microbial communities from New Jersey, USA - TSNJ031 MetaG | ecosystem: Host-associated > Fungi > Mycelium > Unclassified | place: USA: New Jersey, Wharton State... | reverse complement strand
TGGTTCGTTTTGAGAAAAAAGCGGAAAACTATCTTGCCCTTGTGCAGTTTGCTTGTGCCTTGATTGCTTGGCGTAAGATTATCTCGGTTCATCAATCATAATTATTTTACGGATAGGCTCTAAGTACCGAAGGGAACATTACGACCATCAAAATTGATTTCACGTACATCGGGAAATGCGGGCGTAAAATGGCGCAGCTCATAAAACTCACTGTAATTGGGGATATTGGTTTTCGGCACAAAACCCTAGATACGGCCACCGCAAAAAACTGCCGCCACATTGAACAGTTTACCGCCATGTGCCAGTGGAAGTCCCACCACAGCCAGAACATGATCGTCCGCGCTTTCTTTAACCAGCATATTCAGAGCTTTTCGCGCGCTTTCGAGCAGGGTATCCTGCAAAAACAAATCTCCGCAGGTATAGCCGGTGATACACAGTTCAGGCAGGCATAGGAGCCGGATGTTTTCACAAGCAGCTTTTTTTATCAGGGAAAGTATCTGCTCCGCGTTATGGGCGCAGTCGGCCACACGGATTGAGGGAGTGGCTGTCGCCACGTGGATATACCCGTCAAGCATGATTATCAACATCCTTCGGTCATAATAGCAAAGACGCCCCTCCGAATTTCGGAGAAGCGCCTTTGCTTCATTAATCATATTATACGGCATATTCCGCGCAAATACAAGCTAAACAATTCTGATGCAATACTTTTCAAGCCAGTAGTTCAATTGCAGAAAATATGCGATGGTCTGCGGAGTGGTCATTAGCTGTCCGTACCACGGGACGGGATTGTCACTTTGCAGCAAGCCTTCCAGCGTCTCTTTACGCACGATCCCCAAAATCGGTGTGGCCGGATCGGCAATTACCTCCCGGAGTTTTTCGGACACCGCTTTCATATATGCCGGATGATGGGTTTTGGGGTAGGGGCTTTTCTTGCGCCACAGTACCTCATCGGGCAGCAAATCACGCATTGCCATTCGCAGCAATCCCTTTTCCCGGTTCTGGTAATCCTTCATCTCCCACGGCACCGAGTAAAGATATTCCGCGATACGGTAGTCGCAGAACGGCACCCGAACCTCCAGCCCGTTGTACATGCTCATGCGGTCCTTGCGGTCAAGCAGTGTCTGCATGAACCATTGCAGGTTCAGGTTCATCATTTCCTTCATCCGCTGCTCAAGACTATTTGCACCGGGTAGTACCGATGTTTCCGCCACCGTTTTGCGATAACGTCCATCCACATAGCCAAAAGCATCGATCTCCGCCGCAAACTCCGGCTTCAAAAAGCCCATGCGATAAGCGGTGGACTGTGCCCATGGAAAGCCGTCTCTTTCTCGTACTTCTTTATCCCGATACCATGGATACCCGCCGAAGATTTCATCCGCGCATTCCCCGGACAAGGCCACGGTGACATGTTTCTTGACTTCCTTACAGAAGAGCAGCAGCGAGGAATCCACATCCGCCATGCCCGGAAGATCCCGGGCGTCCACCGCCGCATACACCGCCTCCACCAGCTCGTCGGTATCTAAAAGAATCCTGTGGTGTTTTGCTCCCAGATATCGGTTCATCCGCTCGATAAAAGCATTGTCGCTGTCCGGCTGGAATTTGCTGGCTTGAAAGTATTGCTCGTTATCCTTGTAATCCACCGAAAAGGTATATAGTTCCTTGCCCCCGTCCCGGAAATAACGGTTGAACACAGAGGAGATGATGCTGGAATCCAGTCCTCCGGACAAAAAGGTTCCGACAGGTACATCCGACACAAGCTGCCGTTCTATGGAGTCTATAACCAATGCACGTACTATCTCTACCGTTTGCACCAAAGTGTCGGTATGTTCTTTATCCTCCAATTTCCAGTATTGCCTCAGCTTCAGACCGCCATGGTCAAAAAAGCCGCATGTGGCGGGCGGCAGTTCCTCTATCCCTCGGAAGACACCATAGCCGGGCGTCCGTCCCGGCCCGATCAGCATAATTTCCGCAATAGAATGTATATCAATTTCCGGTTCCACCAATGGATGTGCCAGCAAGGTTTTGATCTCAGACGCAAACAGGAACGCGCTGTTTTTTTAAACATAAAAGAAAGGCTTCACTCCGATGCGATCCCTTGCAATAAACAGCCGCCGTATATGCTTTTCCCATACCGCGAACGCAAAGATACCGTTCAGGCGCTCCACGCAGCCCTCTTTCCATTGAACATAGGCGTGCAGCAGAACCTCAGTGTCAGAGTGCCCACGAAACCGGTGCCCTAGGCTTTGCAACTCCGAACGCAGTCGGGGTGTTCTTACAGCATTTGAGTTGTAGGGACACTCCATTTTTTTATCCGGCTACTTTCAAAGGTTCATAGCGAACCGTTACGCCTTTTCGGGTATTCATTGTAATTTCCGGCAGCGTCAGCGTGTCTGGAATCTCAATCGTACCGATACAGTTATAACGGATAGTGAGCTTTTGCCGCCAAACGCCGTCAATTTTTTCGGCTTGGTGTACCTCTGTCCGTTCAATAAGCTCGGTCAACATGCGTTCGGTCAGCTTCTTTGCGCGGGTATACTTGCGGACGGTGGATATAAATATATCCGTTGTCATGCCCCGCTTGTGTCAGCGTCACCGTTTCCCCTGGCAGCGGGCGCACATGCTCCGGCAGCTTCTTGACCTCCATATCTCGCGCCCCCCAACTGCTCCGGCGTGATTTTGTTCCAGTAAAATCCAGTAAAATCAAGTTAAATCAAGTTAAGAGCCGCCGCCGTTCGGGGCGGGGGATTCCGCTCCGCTGCGCTGCGCTCCACCCCCGCCCGCTCTCTCCGGCAGCTATCTTAAATTGAGTTTGCCCCGGACACAATTCACATAATTAGTCCAGTTGTTTGAATCGCCCCAGATTATGGATATATGCCAGCGACAGCCGTCGTCTTTGATTTTCGACGCCAACAGCACGGGTACGCCGTCCATCATGCCACAGTTTAGGTACACGCCATATACGGCGTTCAGTTGTAGCTGATGTAGCAGCCATTGGTTTATTCGTAGCTCGAACGTCCTTTTCATTTCCGGCGTTCTTTCTCCGGTGTAGCTGTTTTTTTCCATGATACAGGAGATGACATACGGCTCTTCCAGTTTTAAGTATATCTGCGCCGGGTCTGTCACCGGGGAAACCGGGAACTGTCGCTCCCGGCTTAATTGGTACATGAGATTTGAGATAACGGCAAACAAGGTATCGCCAAATGGCGTAAAGTATGCCATTTCATTCACTCCTTTTCGTTTGCGGACGGTCTGACCGTGTATCAAATGATAAGGTAGCCCGTCAACCTCAATATGGAGTTCAAGCGGCGTTGATTCCAGATAGCTATAGATTGCTGTTGCTGTTTCCTAGTCAGCGTCAAATGAAAGGCTTATGAGGCTGCTTTTGATATGTTTTGTGCAGTCGGCAGACCGCACCTTTATTTTATCAAGCGGATGAAGTATCTATTGTCTACAGTCTAAGGCTCGCCAATTACCTGGCAAGCCTTATCCCTTTACAACATTATAAATCCGTTTAAACAGACACCTTATGGAATATTTTTTTCCCCTTTTTCAAGATAACCGCGCTGCCGTCAATCTCGGCCTTGGTTATCGTATCCCCTATATCGGAAACTACGGCAAACACTCCCGTTCCCCTATCTAAGCTGACGCCGTTTTGTTGGATCAAGCGGCGCGCCTCTCCTTTTGAGGGACAAAGCTTGGTTTTCACCAGCAGGTCGATAATTCCAATGGCACCCTCTTGGAAATCCTCGTCCCCAAGGGTGGTGGTGGGCATATTTTCATCTACGCCACCCGATATAAAAAGGGCTTTTGCGGCGGACAGGGCTTTATTGGCCTCATCCTCTCCATGGACGCATTTGGTCAGCTCAAAGGCCAGAATTTCTTTAGCCCGGTTTAACTGGCTGCCCTCCCATTTTTCCATGCCCTCAATTTCCCCGATGGGTACAAAGGTAAGCAGCTTCAAGCAGTTGATAACATCATCATCCCCCACATTCCGCCAGTATTGGAAGAATTCGTAGGGTGTGGTTTTTTGGGGATCCAGCCAAACAGCGCCCTTTTGGGTTTTTCCCATTTTAACGCCTTCCTTGGTAGCCAGCAACGTAAAGGTCATGCCATAGACATCCTTGCCCTCCACGCGCCGAACCAAATCCACACCGCTGATAATATTGGACCACTGGTCGTTCCCTCCCAGCTGCATGGTACACCCATACCGGCGGTTCAACTCCAAAAAGTCATAGCTTTGCATAATCATATAGTTGAATTCGATAAAGGACAATCCCTTTTCCATACGGGATTTAAAGCACTCATAGCTAAGCATTTTATTTACGGAGAAGTGTACGCCCACGTCCCGGAGCAATTCCACATAGTTGAGCTTCATCAGCCAGTCACCGTTTCGGGCGATAATGGCCTTTTCCGGGGAAATATCCACAACCCTGCCCATCTGCTCCAGGAACCGGTCGGCATTGTAATTGATATCCTCTACGCTAAGCATCTGCCGCATGTCGGTACGGCCGCTGGGATCACCTACCATGGTGGTACCGGTGCCCAGCAGCAAAATCGGCATATGCCCATATTCCTGCATCCTTTTGATAATCATTAACTGGAGGAAATGTCCCACATGCAGGGAATCCGCGGTAGCGTCAAAACCGATGTAGAAGGTTACTTTTCCTTTTTCCAGCGCATTTTCAATCTCCTCCGGGTGGGTCATCTGCGCAATCAACCCACGGCGTTTTAAATCTTCAAACAATGTCATTCATTTTATCCCCTTTTTTCATTTTTGCTTTTTCGTCCGCGCTTCGGGCAAAATAAAACGCCCCCTGCCGGACAAAGTCCAACAGAGGACGGCAAAATTACCGTGGTACCACCTCTATTTACCCGGGCATCGCTGCCCATGGCCTTAGGAAGTCGCTAAAGACTCCGGCAGCGTAACGGCTGCAAACCCGGCCGATCCTACTACGCGGGCAATCCCCGGCGATTCAGATGGCAGCTCAAGGGCGTATTTCCCATGGCCAACCCGCCTTTTTCCACCAACCAAAGGCTCTCTGAAGGGCCGGAAACACATGCTACTCGTTCCCCGTCAATGCTATTAGCAGCTATTATAAGACAGTTTTCACACAATGTCAAGGGGAGCTTTTTACAAATTACATAAAAGGCGTTTTATTAAACTCTTAAACAAGCACAAAATTCCAATCCCCGTGAGGCTTGCCAACGCCAAAATAAAAGGATTCCGGGAGATTGTCAGCGTTATAGCCAACGCACAGGAGGGAGGATGCTCTAAATTCAGCGTTGTCATTGAAAACATAGTCAAGAACATCGCAAGCGCGCAGGCAATGAGGTAGGATTCCATAGGCCAATCGGCAATGAGAAAAAGCCAATTGGCCAGCAATGCGCATAAACAGCCAAAAATACTGGCCAGAGTGTAACCTCCCAGCATAAAACGGGTACGGGAGGAATCGGTCTGGGGGAACGCAAAGGCTATAAACGCGCTGGCCCCGAGGGAGGCAAGTACCAGCTTGTCTTGAATTATATCCGCCAGCAAGAGTACCGCCACTATGTACACGGCCGCCAGTAAGCTTTGGAGGAAGTAATGCCACAGCCGTCTCTTTTTCTTTTTATCCAACGCCAGGCCCCCTTGGCGCTCCATAACATCCACCCCTACCGAGTATGATCTTCATAAAAACGCTCCCCGGCTGCTCGCGCGCAGCTCCCCGGCGCTTTTCAGCGCGGCGTCTGTAACGAGATCACCGTTTGTAATACGCGCCAGCTCCGCCACTATTTCCTCCTCGTCCAAGGCGGTAATCCGGGTAAAGGTGCGTTCTGCCTCAATTTCCTTCCGGATCAGCAGGTGGTTGTCGGCAAATGCCGCCACCTGCGCCAAATGGGTAACGCAAACCACCTGCCTGGCCCTTGCCACCTGAGCCAGCTTTCGGCCAATTTTTTGGGCTGCCCGGCCACTGACACCGGTATCCACCTCATCAAATATCAGCGTGGCCACATCATCCTTTTCCGCCAGCACATTCTTAATGGCCAACATAATCCTCGACATTTCGCCGCCTGACGCAATTTTAGACAAGGGCTTGGGAGACTCCCCTACATTGGTGACGATATAGAATTCTATTTCATCCGTTCCCCGTTCAGAAAGGGGCTTCGCCTGGTGCCGGATACTTAGCCTCACCGAGGGCATATCCAAAAAAGCCAGCTCCTCCTCCACCTGTAAAACCAGCCCCTGAGTCGCCTTCCGGCGCTTTTCAGAAAGAGCGGCAGCCAGGGACTCAGCGGTGGCGGTGGCGGCTTCCAACGTAACCGTAAGCTCCCGGGCGCGCTGCTCCGAGGTGGTGATGGCCTCCAGCTCCACCCTGGCCTTGTCGCAGTAAGACAATATTTCCCCGATACTATCGCCATATTTCCGGCGGAGCTTATATATGGTATCCAGCCGGGACTCGATAGCGTCCAGCTCCCGGGGATCAAATTCAAAGTCCTCCAGAGTGTTGCGGATATCCTGGGCATATTCCTCCAACTCGTAGCGCATTTCGGATATACGCTGCGACATGGGTTCCATGGGGGCAATAAAATCAGCGGCCAACGCGATGCCATCCGCCAGGGCGTCTATGAGCGTACCGATTCCCTCCGCTTCCCCGGCGCCCTGGATGGCCGTGTAGGCCGCGGACAGGGCATCACGAACCTTCTCGCTGTTTTTGATGAGCTTCTTTTGTGCCTGAAGCTGCCCTTCTTCCTCCGGATCCTCCAACCCTGCCGCTTCGATCTCGGCGATTTGGAAGGTGAGCATGTCAATGCGCTGCGCTTTTTGTGAATCGCTTATTTTAAGGGATTCCAGTTCTTCACGGATATCGCACATCCGCCTGTATGCGGCATGGTATTCTTCCATATCCCCGCCCAAATCCCCAAACGCGTCAATCAGCCTGAGATGCTGCTCACCCGCCAGCAGCTGGGCACTGTCGCGCTGTCCGTGAATGCTGATAAGCAGGGAGGCAATCTCTTTGAGGATGGACACGGTGGCCGGTACGCCGTTGATCTTGCAGCTTCCCTTGCCGTTTAGGTGTATTTCCCGGGAAATCAGCACGCTGCCCTCGTCATCGCTATAGCCCAGCTCCTCCAGGGCACGTACCGCCAGGGGGGAAATATCCTCAAACAAAGCCGTTACCTGCGCTTTTTCTTCACCGGTGCGGATCATATCCTTGCTGGCGCGCTCCCCCAGTACCGCGTCAATGGCCGAAATCAGGATGGTTTTTCCCGCGCCGGTTTCCCCGGTAAATACGTTCAGGCCGGGAGTAAGCATAACATTTGCTTTTTGGATAACCGCAATATTTTGTATGTGAAGTTGCTTTAGCATGGCAATCGCTCTCCCTATTTGATCAGCCTGTGAAGCTGCTCTGCCAGTTCGGCGGCGTTTTGCTTGTCCCGGGTCACACAGAATATGGTATCATCCCCGGCAATGGTTCCCACCACACCGTTCCACTGGATGGAATCCAGGGCGGCGCAGGCGGCATTGGCCATCCCCACATAGCAATGGATCACCACAATATTTTCCGCATAGTCGATGGAGGTGACCGACTCGGAAAAAACCGCATGGAACTTGAAGGACATATCCACCGTGTCCTGGGCGGCGTTTGTGGAATACTTATATCCCTTGGCCGCCTGCACCTTGATGAGCCGCAACTCCTTGATATCCCGGGAAACCGTGGCTTGGGTAACCCGAAGCCCATTTTCATTCAGCCGTTTTAGCAGCTCCTCCTGGGTATCAATTTCGTGCTTGGATATGAGCTCCAAAATCTTTGCGTGACGTTTGCCTTTCATAGCCGGCCACGGCCTCCTTTCCACCTGCTGGAATCTGAATTTATACAAGCTTTTCTCTCATGCTGGAATAAAAATCCTGAATCCCCAGCGCAACAAACCTGGCGCTTCTGGAGGATTTGCAAATTTTAATGGTTTGGCCTTGGCGAATTTCACCGAGATGCTCCCCGTCCGCCAAAATCTGAACAACGGATCCACCCTGGGGATGCACGGTGTAGATACAATCGGGCGGAAGCACCAGCGACCGGTTAAAGGTGGAATAGGGGCAAATGGCAGTCATTAAAATCACCGATATGCTAGGATCCACCACAGCTCCCCCCGCAGACAAGGAATAAGCCGTGGAACCGGTGGGGGTGGCAAAGATCAGGCCGTCTGCCCGCTGATGGATTATCAGCTTCTCGCCGGAATAAACGTTCATTTCAGCAATGCGGTGGGTGCTGCGGGTCACGATGACCTCATTCAGCGCTGTAAAGCTTGGTTTTTCCCCGGAACCATCCAATATCACATCCAGCAGCATCCGGTTTTCAATGTGATAGCTTCCATTAACCAGCATAGCCAGCCCGTCATCCATAGCGTGGTTTTCCATTTGTGTAAGGAAGCCTACCCTGCCGGTGTTGATGCCGATAATGGGTTTATCCGCCTCCGCCGCATACTGGGCCCGGTGGAGCATCGTACCGTCTCCCCCAATGGCTACCAGAACATCGCACCGCTCCAGAAGCTCCTCCCGCGTGCCGAACTCTATCCCGGTTACCTGGGCAACCAGGGATTTCATCCGGTTTTCCAGCATGGGGGTGGCTCCCAGCGCCAGCAGAATTTCCACCACCCGGTTGGTGCAGGCCATGCTGTCTTTTTTTTTCAGATTTGGCATAAGTAACAATTTCATTGTAGGTTAACCCTTCAGTTCTTCGTGAGATCGCTCCACAATCTGTCTGGGGGCATCACTGTCCACCCCCAGAGGCGCGGAGGATTTTTTCAGGTACATCAGGTATTCAATATTACCCTCCGGCCCTTTTACCGGCGAGTAACTAAGCCCCAGGACGGAAAACCCGTTTTCTACTCCAAGCTCCACGCATTTTTTCACCACCTCCCGGTGGATATCCGGATCCCGGACGACCCCCTTCTTCCCCACCTTGTCCCTGCCCGCTTCAAACTGGGGCTTAATCAGGCATACGGCCTCGCCTTCGTCTGAAAGGAGCCGCGCCGCCACCGGCAGCACCAAGGCCAGGGAAATAAAAGACACGTCCACGCTGATAAAGTGTATCTCCTCCGGCACCTGTTCCCCGGTGATATAGCGTATATTTGTGCGCTCCAGCACCACAACCCGCGGATCACTGCGCAGGCTCCATGCCAGCTGCCCATATCCCACATCCACCGCATATACCTTACCGGCGCCGTTTTGCAGCATACAGTCTGTGAAGCCGCCGGTAGAGGCCCCTATGTCCATGCAGGTTTTTCCCTCCAATAAAATGGGAAATTCCCCTATTGCCTTTTCCAGCTTAAGTCCTCCGCGGCTCACATAACGCGGGTTTTCCCCCCGCAGCTCCAGCTTGCAGCCGGCGGAAACCTCCATGCCGGGCTTATCCGCCTTTTGGTTATCCACATAAACCTGTCCCGCCATGATAAAGCCCTTGGCTTTATCCCTTCCCGTAACAAGTCCCTTTTCAACCAATAAACTATCCAAACGCATTTTCACTTTTCAGGACTGTTTCCTTTCCGAAAGGTTTTGCAGAATACATTCCAGTATGCCGTTACAGTCCAGCCCCAACCACTCCATCTGCTGAGAAACCGTCCCCTGCTCCACAAAGCCGTCTACCGCCTTGTGGAAATAATCCCCCCGGTACCCTGCGTTATGGAGCGCGGCCAGAAAATGCCCGCCGATGCCGCCATGCCGCATCCCCTCCTCCACAAATAGAATCCGCCGGTATTGCTTCGCAATTTCCAGAGTCGCGGGATTAAAGGGCCATATTTTTGTGAGGCACAGGGCGTCTGCCGCCACATTGCTTTGACGGAGCCGCTTCACCGCCGCCGCCGCCTGTGCATACTCCCGGCCATAAGAGATCACCAGCAAATCACGCCGTTCTCCCCGGGTATTCAGACCGAAATCTCCATTTGCATCCTCCGCAAAACCGCCGGGGAACCGGGGCTGGGCGCCCCGGGGATAACGCACCGCACAGACGCCCTCCTCCATCCCTATGGCCCGGTCTATGCTATAGCGCAGGGCAGGATAGGTCGCCGGGCTGTAAATAGAAATCCCGGGAATGGTTGTCAGAAAGGCGCAGTCGAAAAGTCCTTGATGGGTTTCCCCATCCTCACCCACCAAACCCGCCCGGTCAACGGCCAGCACTACATGCCGCTTTTCGATGGAACAATCATGGAGAATCTGGTCGTAACCCCGCTGCAAAAAAGAGGAATAAACCGCAAAAACCGGTATCAGTCCTTTGGCGGCCAGAGCCGCGCCAAAGGTTACCCCATACTGTTCCGCGATGCCTACATCGTGAAAGCGGCCCTGACTTTTGAAGCGTTTGGAAAAATAATTCAGCCCGGTGGCATACTTCATTGCCGCCGTGATTGCGCAAACCCGGTTGTCCTCCTCGGCAATCCGCACCAAATGCCTGCCAAACACCGTGGAGAAGCAGTCCTGCGCAGGCATCGGATCCACCCCGGAGCCGGGGTCGAAAGGCGGCACGCCGTGGTACGCGCCCGGATTCCGCTCCGCCGGAGGATATCCCTTCCCCTTTTGGGTTTCCACATGGATAAAAACAGGCTTGCCCAGGGTTTTTGCCCTGCCCAGGACATCGCAGAGCATGGAAAGGTCATGACCATCCACCGGGCCCATGTGAATAAAACCCATCTCCTCAAAAAAGCTGGTGTTATACACTACGTTTTTTAGCTGGGCTTTGGAGTTGGTAACTGTTTCCACCAGCCGGTCGCCCACCAAGGGTACCGCTCCAATGGCGGATTTTGTAATATCCTTCAGCTTAAAATATCGCTTGTTTGCCCGGAGCTTTGATAAGTAGTGGGATAATCTGCCCACATTTTTGGAAATGGACATATGATTGTCATTCAGGATGATAATCAGATTCTTCCCGCCCCGGGACGCGTTATTCAGCCCCTCCAGCGTCATGCCGCCGGTAAAAGCGCCGTCCCCCAATACTCCCACCACATGGCCCTGCTCCCGCTTGATCTGCTTGGCCTTGGCCAGCCCGCCGGCAACGGCTATAGAGGTGGAGGAGTGGCCGGAAATAAAGCTGTCGTGTATACTTTCCTTTGTTTTGGTGAAGCCGCTGACACCCCCTTGCTGCCGCAGGGTGAACATTGCGTTCTTGCGGCCGGTAAGTATTTTATGGGTATAGCTCTGATGCCCCACATCCCACACAATCTGATCCTGCGGGCTGTGAAAGATTTTATGGAGCGCCACCGTCAGCTCCACCGCGCCCAGATTAGAGGCCAAATGCCCGCCGGTTTCAGATACGGTTCGTATGAGAAAATCCCGGATTTCCCTACAAAGCAGGTTCAGCTGCATTGGGCCCAGATAGCGCAGGTCTTCAGGGGAGTTCACCTGATCCAACACTGTATAGTTTTCCATCCTACGATCCCCTTTTTACAAGATACTTTCCGGCTGCACGCTAAACAACAGGCACAAACACAGCCACCAGAATACCCAGCAGGCACCCGCCCAATACCTCTACCGGCGTATGGCCCAAAAATTCCTTTAATTCCTTATCCATAAGGGGTTCCACATCCTCGTCCCCCTCCTGCCCGCCGGGAGCCTTAGCTTCTTCGCCCTTCTGGAAAAAATGAAAGGAAGGCAGTGAAAAAACCAGCTTATTCAGCACCTTGGCCTGCTCCCCCGCGGCGCGGCGCACACCCATGGCATCATACATCACGATGGTGGCAAACGCCATTGCCAAGCCAAACTCCGGCGAGGAAAACCCAAGCTTCCGCGCCATGCCAATGGCAATTGAGGAGGTAAGCGCGGAATGGGAGCTGGGCATACCGCCCGCGCCCACCAGCCGCTCTAAATCCAATCTTTTTGTAAACAGGAGCGTAAACAGGGTTTTCAGCAGTTGAGCCAGCACAAACGATATAAAGCCAACATTGGCGATATAGTTACTGGTTATCATGCGAAGTACATTCATCGGTTCACCGTTCCCATCAATATTGACGCCCAGCCAGCAGATCCGCAAGGCCAGCCAAGAATGCGGTATCCTTTTCCATTGCCGCCAGATCCATCTTGGCTTGAGCGTTAAGCTGTTCCACCTGCCGCCGGGAGGCTTCCACGCCGTGTATGGAGGCGTAGGTGGTCTTTCCGTTCTCCCGGTCACTGCCAATGGGCTTACCCAGCTTGGACTGGTCGCCGGTAATATCCAAAATATCATCAATTATCTGAAAGGCCAGTCCGATCTTGGCGGAATAGGACACCGCGGCCTCAATAGCCGCGTCACCGGCCCCGCCTAAGATACAGCCGATACGGGCGGAAACCGCGATAAGCGCGCCTGTTTTGCGCGCGTACATCCGTTCCAACAGCGGAGCCGGCGTTGGCTTCCCCTCTTGGTTTAAGTCGATGATTTGACCGCCGATCATACCGTTGCAGCCGGTGGACGCAGCCAGGCAGCGCACAGCCTCCAGAGCCCGCCCGCAGGGAAAGGCCCCGGCGTACCTGGCATCACTCATGGTTTCAAACGCCAGAATAATCAATGCGTCCCCTGCCAGCAGCGCGGTGGCTTCCCCGTGGGCAATGTGGCAGGACGGCTTGCCCCGACGCATATCGTCATCATCCATGCAGGGGAGGTCGTCGTGGATGAGGGAACTGGCGTGCATCATCTCCACCGCCGCCGCATAGGGCAGCGCCGGGCGCACATCCTCGCTGAACAGCCGGTAAAACGCCAGCAGCAGCGCGCCCCGGATGCGCTTTCCGCCGCCCAACAGGCTATAGCGCATAGCCTCGGCCACCAGTGATTCAGGATCAGGACACCGGGGCAGATACCTAGGCAGGGCTTCCTCAATCATCCGGGCATATTCCGCCAGTTGTTTGTTAATGTTATCCATTTTCCACTTCTCCTGCCGCACCGGGAAATAAGGTTTCTATTTTCAGCCGCGCGTCCCCCAGCTTTCCCTCGCAGAACGCTATAAGCTCCGCGCCCTCGCTGAATAGCTTGAGGGACGTCTCCAGGAGGGTGTCCGGCTGCTCCAGGGCAGCCAGTATTTCATCCAGCCGATGCAGGGCCTGTTCAAAGGAGCTATTTTTCTTCACAGCATTTCCTCTCTGATTATGGTTTCAATCCTGGCGGTGGCCGCGCCGTCCCAGAAGCGGATACGGGCCTCGTCTCCCGCTTTGAGAGCTTCCGCCCGGCCCACCGGCTCCCCGCCCACATAGGTGACGCAGTAACCCCGCTCCAGCACCCGCAGGGGGCTCAGGCTGTCCAGCAGGGCCGCCCTGACAGATATCGCCCGCTGATTTTCTTGTATAAATATACGTTTTCTATTATACAACTCTTTTATAGAAAAATCCAATCTTTCTTGTGTTTTTTGGATGCCCGCCGCCGGGCTTTGCAAAACCGGACGGGATTTTCGATATTTCAATGCTTCCGACCGCTCCTCCAGGCCCTGGAAGGCAGTGCGGAATATCCTTTTTTTGAGCCTTGACAAGTTATCGGCCAGCTCCGCCGCCGAGGGCACTGCCAGCTCCGCCGCCGCCGAGGGGGTGGGCGCCCGGAGGTCAGCCACGAAATCGCAGATGGTGTAGTCGGTTTCGTGTCCCACAGCCGATATCACCGGAATCCGGCAGAGATAAACCGCCCGGGCCAGCGCTTCGTCGTTAAAGCACCACAAATCCTCGGCGCTCCCGCCCCCCCGGCCCAGGATCAGTACATCGCAGCCTCCCCTTGTATCCAATTCCTCCAGCGCGGCGACGATAGACCGGGCGGCCTCGTCCCCCTGAACCAAGGCCGGGGCCACCACTGCCGTGCAAAGCGGATACCGCCGTTCCAAAACGGTGAGGATATCCTGCAACGCCGCACCGTTTTGGGAGGTGACAATCCCTACCCTCCGGGGAAACAGGGGGATTGGCCGCTTGCGCGCCGCGTCGAAAAGCCCCTGAGCCTCCAGCCGTGCCTTCCGTTGCTCAAAAGCAACCGCCAGGGCACCAGCCCCCTCGGGCTGGATATCGGTGACATATAACTGGTAGCTGCCGTCCCGCTCGTACACGCCTACACGGGCGCGCAGAAGCACCGCCATGCCGTTTTCCGGCTCAAAGCGCAGATGCCGGGCATCCCCCTTGAACATTACGGCGCGGATGGTGCTGGAGCTGTCCTTGAGGTTAAAGTAAAGATGCCCCGAGGCGTAGTGGGATTTAAAATTGGAGATTTCCCCCTTGATGTAAAGATCGGAAAGCTTGCCATCCTCCTCCAGCACCGCCTTGATATACCGGTTCAGCTGGCTGACCGTTACCGTTAACACAAGGATATCCCTCCCTCCGCCAGAGCGCAAAGCACCGCGGTACCCGCCGCGTTGTCACAGCTGAAGGCGGGCTCCGCGAAAAACGCGGGATACGCCGCCTCAATCCGCCCGCGGATCAGCCGGTTGGACATCACGCCCCCCGCGTACACCAGCGGGAGGCCCGGGTAAAGCTCCAGCACCCGGCGGGTCATCTCCAGCACCATGCACGCCAGGGAATCCAGGCAAAACCGGGCAATATCCTCCGGGGCCTCCCCCGCCGCCAGCCGTCCGGCGCACTGGTTTTCCAGGCCGGAAAGGCAGCAGTGAACCCCTTTCATGGTGGGGCTCGGCGCGTAGGTTTTCCGCGATTTCAAAGCTAATTTTTCCAAGGCTGAACCCGCCGGAAAAGCAAGGCCCAGCATCCCCCCTACCCGATCCACTGCCTGTCCGGCATTTAAATCCAGGGTTTCGGCCACGGTGGAGATAGACAGCATATGTTTGGCGTCCGGCTCCACCAGCAGGCATTGGGTGGTGCCGCCGGACAGGTGGAAGGCCAAAAACGGCCGATTCATAAGCTCCAGCCGTCCGGCGGAGAACAGCGCTGCGGTCACATGTCCCGCCTGATGGGAAAATGTATGAATAGGCACTCCGGCTGCCGCCGCGGCTGTTTGTGCCCCCAAGAGTCCCACAAGGAAACAGGGCATGTAGGAGCCATCCCCATCCCGAGGGGAGCCTGAGGCAGCCACCGCCGCCAGGGGAGGCTTTACCCCCGGAAGAAGCTTTTCCAGCAGCGGGCCCAGCGCTTTCACATGGAGAAACACAGCGTCGCTCTGCTTAAGGCCCAGCTTTCCCTCCGCCACCGGGAGCGGCTTTTTCTCCTGTATCACCCGCCGGGCCTCGCTGTCGTAAATTGCCGTGGACGTGGTGTAGTTGCTGGTGTCAATCCCCAAATAATATGGCATCACTCCACCTCGGGGAGGGCGTCCTCCTTGAGGGAATCCTCCACCGCTGTTCTCTCACCGGCCTGTATGGATTGATCCATGACTAAAATCTCCAGCTGCTCCTGTTCTTCCTTCTTCCGGGTATCAGCCTCCGGCTTATCGGCCTCCGCTCCCGGACGGGCGTCCCGATCCCGGTTGTATTGACCTAAAATGCCGTTGAGATAGGAGGCGTCCTCCTCGGTGGCATATTTTTTTACCAGCTCCACCGCTTCATTGATGGTTGCGCCCACCGGAATGCCCTCAAACAGGGACATTTCGCAAAAGGACATGCGCAGCGCCGTCAGCGTTACCCGGGGTATGCGGTTGAGCTTCCACTTGGTGGAATATTTTTCGATAGACTTGTCCAGCTGGCCGCAGTTGCCGATTGTTTTTTCCGCCAGATCATAGGCGAATTCATCCACCACAATACCCCGGCCGGCCTCTGCCTGGGCTATGACATCCCCCAGGCTTTCTTCTTCCCGGAAGCTCCATTCAAAAATAAGGGAAAAGGCCGTCTCCCGGGATTCACGTCTTTTTAGTTTCACTGTTACCTCCTGCCCTCGGGCGTATACCTGGATACAAAAAGCCCTCTATTGCCTTATACAAAACAAAAGAGGGCTTGATACCGGCGTTTGTTTTGTTTTCAAGCTGCGTTTATTTCCCTGCCGCGGAATCGTTTTGGAAGGTGATGCCGGAAACCAGCACATTGACCTTGCCCACCGCCATGCCCGCCATAGTCTGGACACTGTCCTTAATGGCGCTTTGCACAGCGGAACAAACCTCGGTAATCTTGGCGCCAAACTCCAGGTGGAGGGAAATGTCTATATCCACAAAATCATCGCTTACATTCACAACGATGGGTTTCTTGCCCAGCTGGCGAAGCTTCATCCTGCCTGCCGGCGGTTGGGCTACGGCAGCTACTCCGGGAATTTCCTTTGCGGAAACACTTGCGATGGTGGCGATAACATCCTCAGATATTTTCAGGCTGCCCACCGGCGGTTTTTCTCTGACAGCGCTCACTAGGGTATTCCTCCTCTGCCTTATTGCTGGCATAACTGAAAAATATATGCAACGCAGGCGGCATCTGGCGCGTTATACTAATTCCCTATAAAAACATGGAATGTTTTTATAGCGCGAAGCGCGTAGGAAATTGTATGAGACGTGCCGTGTAGCGGCGCGGCGCGTCAGCGCCGCTTTCAAATAAAAATATTTAATAAAATATTTTTATTTGAAAATAGTATTACCGCTCCAGCGCCGAACCTTCGTCGCATATATTATACCATAATTTTTGGGGTTAACAACTATAAATAACTATTTTACTTCAACTATTGATATTTTTTCCGGGGAAATGGAGGTTTCCTTCAGGATAATATCCCTGATCTGGCTGGCTTCCGCCACCTCTAAGCCATCGGTTTTAACGATAACATCCGCTCTTTCCGCGTCGTAATATACCATTACATCGGTAAAGCCCTTAGCCTTGATGAGGTTTTCTATCTTGCCCTCCACCTCGATGGAATCCGCGAGGTTGGCGGCCCTGATTGCCAGATCGGTCTTTTGCTGCGCGTCCAGACTGGCGTCCTGAAGCATTGCCGCCAGGGTTTCTACCGCTTCATCCCTGGCCTTGGTGCGCGAGAGCTTTGCCTCGACAAAAAATGTCTCATTATTCTTATCCACCTCCGCTATTTCCGCCGTACCGGCCTCGCCATCCTGGGTGCTGTCCACATACTGCGCCTCGCCATAATTGATTGCCTCGTCCAGTAAATTTGTGGACTCCAAATCCAGACTTGCGTTGGTATACTGCCAGTTGAGGTACACCGCGATTCCCAATCCCACAACTAAAGACGCTAAGATAATCTGCCGTTTGCCGATGATCATATTCATACTTGTTTTCCTCCCGAGTACTTCATTTTATTTTGTATCAGTAGCATCTATTTTCACAACGCATACCCTTGTTGTAGATATGTTCAGGGCCGTTGTTACAACATTAATTACACTTTCCTCCACCACGATGTCATCCGCCCCCTGGCAGACGACCACAACCCCCTGCACCTTTGGGGGCCTCTGGGTGCTGAGCAGCGGCTGTTTTTCGCCATACCCGGCATCTACAAATACATATGTATATTGGGTATCCTCCTGATAATCCACCCTGCCCTCTTTTTCCCCCTCCCCCGGTTCTGTTTTTTTGTCGACGCTGCTCTTTTCCTCCCTGGCATACACATACTCCACGCCGTTTTCCAGCGTGACCATCACCCGGGTGCGTCCCACCCCCTCTATGCTGCCGATGAGGGCTTGCAGCTTATCCTCCAGCTGCTGGGCATACTGATCGGTGGTGTACTCCGCCGTCAGGGTGTCCTGGGGTATGCCCTCTTTTTTTTCGCGAGACGCGTTGGAAGCGGAAAATTGGCTGAGCAGAATCAGCAGCATCCCCAAAAGCCCTGCCGCTACGATCAACTTGACCTTTCCATCTCCGGCAAATAGTTGCTTTGCCTTGCACAATATCTGAGAAATTTCCACCCGATCCCCCCTCCCTTCCTGGCTGACAGGTTATTCTGTAAAATCCAATATCACTTCCAATCCCAGATCCAGGGTAAGCTCCCGCCGCAGCCGTTCATAATCCGCCTCATACTCCCGATCCAGGGTGATTCCCACCCTTGGGGCAGCGCCCCCGGAATTTTGTCCGTTTGTAATAATGTGTATGGCGGTACCTGTCTCTTTTATTCCCCTTTGCCGTAAATTTTCCCGAACAATTCCTTCCAAATTGGTTTTTATCTGATGATCCTGTTGCCGCTCGATTACATCGGTGAGCCGCCTGGCCCTTTCCATAATATCCTCCTGGCTGTATTCCTGTAGCTCAATGCGGAGCCCGGGATTGCGCAGCACCACCGGCGACAGAAGGCAGCAAAGAAAAAAAACACTGACGCAGAGCTTAAACATGCGCTCCAGCCCGGAATGCGGCAGCAAAATCTGGGCAAGTCCGCAGGCCACCATTGCACAGCAAAGGGAAAACGCCCATTGCCGCAGCCCCTCCATTACATCCCCCCCAATCCTGTCACCATCACCACCGCGGTACTGACAATGATAAGCAGTATGTAGCAAAATATAATGGCAATCAGAATGCCCAGCACACTGCCGCATGACTTGAGAATAGCGGATAGCTTGGGAACTCCCAGGATGTCGCTGGCCATTACGGCCAAATTCGTAATTAAATACAAAAGTATTGTCTGGAGCATTATAGGGAGGAATGTCATGGCGGCCACAATAATGCCATAGGCCCCCAAGGAGGTTTTCAGCAGCACCATACACCCCCGGGCCGCCGTATATGCCTCGGACAGCGCTCCGCCCACCACCGGAACAAAGCTGCCGATGAGAAACTTGGCGGTGCGCGCGCCCACGGAGTCGGCGCTTTGGGCTACCATGGTCTGAACCGACAGCATTCCCACAAAAACGGTAAGGATCAGCCCCAGCGCCCAGCTCACCACCGATTTGATGGTGCCTGTGGCGGAGGAGATGTCGATGCCCGGCGTCAAGGGCGCCACCACGCAAAGCGCCAGGTAGATGCCCATGAGGGGAATCAGTGTCCCCGACACAACCTGGGCCACCCCCTGGCAGACGCCAAAGAGGAAGATATTATAGGTGGCGCCGGTGGCGGGCTGGCCCGCCGCCGTGAGGGCGGCGGCGAACATGGGCACAAAGCTGAGCATAAACAAGGAGGCCTGCCGGATCGCCTGGGAGGTCTCCACTATGCAATCCAGAATGGGGGCGGTAATGGCGGACAACACGCAAAGAATGGACACCACGGCGAACACCGGCTCCACCGCACCCTCCCCTGTGGCGGTGTGCAGCCCTCCCACCAGCGCGCAGAGCACCACGATTCCTATTACCGCGGTGAGAACGGCAAAGGGCCTTTTTGCCTGTTCCAAAAACACATTCCAAATTACCCTGAAAAAGTTCCGCGGGGAAAGCTCCAGCAGGCTGTCCGCAGAAAGGTCGCTGATCCCCGCCTCTTGCATCAGCTTTTGGGCCCCCTGGGGAACCTGCTTCTCCAGCGCATCTCCCCCCAATGCCTCCATCTGCTCCTCCATATCAAATGCCGATATGGGGGAATCCCGTTCCCCGGAAGCCGCCGCGGCCACCGGCATCCGGAGCGCGCCAACCGCCATGACAATCAGTATCACATAGGTTAATCCTTTCATTTGAACCTCCTGTCCCTCCGGGGAGCCTATAAACAGGCTCTTACACCAGTAAAGAATGGACGACGGCAAGCACCTGCTGAAACAGGGGCAGGCTGATTACCAGAACCGCCACCTTACCCGCCAGCTCCACCTTGGCGGCAATCGCGCTTTCACCGGCGTCCTTGCAGGTGTCGCACGCCACCTGGGTAAGAAGGCAGATACCCAGCGCTTTAAACAGCACCCCGGCGTATTCGCCCGGCATGGAGGACATGTCCAGAATTGCCTGAATATGCTCCACCACCGGGATGATGCTTGTACAGACCAGGAACAAAATGACCACTCCGGCAGCCAGGGATACAAAAACGGCATATTCCGGCCGATACTGCCGGAGCAGGACACCCAGCACCGCCGCCGTTATTCCAATACCAATTACCGGCCATAGATTCATCATCAGTACAACCCAAACACATTTTTTACAGTCTCAAACAGATTATTAATTTCGGTAATCATTATCATTAAAACCACTATGACGCCGGCCAACGTCGTCATCATGGCCTGATCCTCCCTGCCCGAACGCACCAGCACCTGATTGAGCACCGCCACAATGATGCCGATGGCGGCGATTCTAAAAATCAGATCCACTCCCACGTTTCATCCCCCACAATCACTCTATATCAAAATAATGGCGATGGCGACGCCACTCATCACCCCCAATGACTGGTAGAGCTTCCCATTCCGCTCCCGGTAAGCCCTGGCATCCACCAGCCGGTTATCCAAAAGGGACTGGGCATGGCGGATTGCCGACAGCTGGCCCTCCAGCTCGGTGCTGCCCAGCACCTCACCCAGGGGAAGAAGCACGTCCGCCAGCTCCGCCCGCGCCCGCTCCATTCCTATCCGCCAGGCGTCGGGAAAGGGGCTCCCCCGCCGCATTTTGTCCCGGCAGCACTGGAGCCATTCCGTGTCCGCAAACTGCTCCATAGCCGCCATGCCCCTAATCAGCTGGGACATAGGCGGCTGCAAAAGCCGAAGCCGGTCGTACAGCATCCCCAAAAGGGAAATGGCGTTTTCAATGCTCCGCACCCGTCCGGATAAACCTGACGCCATATACATCCCCGTCATCGAGGTGCACAGGATGATGAGCAGCATACCCAGCAGCTTCATGGAACAGGTCACCTACCTCCACTATTCTCTGTATATTGCAGGGGTTACCCGCGTCCCCCAGCAGCACAATTTTTTCAAAGGCGCCCCAACGGATTAGCCGGGAAATCTGCCGCCGCGCCAGCAGCTCGTCAATGGTGGCGGCGTGGGCGGTGGCAATCATTTTAACCCCACAGTTGAGGCCGTCCAGCATGCTGTCCGTCTCCTCCTTGCCTCCAATTTCATCACAAATGATGACCTGGGGGGAAAGGGTGCGCACCGCCAGCTGAATGCCCTCCCCCTTGGGATAACCGGAGAGGATGTCGCAGGTTTCCCCCAGCTGGTTTTGTGGAACACCCTCAAAAACAGCGCCGATCTCCCCCCGCTCATCAACCACAGCAACCTTGATGTAACCGCCGGTTTCGCCGGTTGCCAGCTGCCGTGCAAGATCCCGGATGATGGTGGTCTTTCCGCTGGAAGGAACCCCCGCTACCAGCACACCCCTCAGCTTATCGCGGAACAGCGCGTCCACCAAGGGAGTGGCCGCGCCCAATACCTCCCGGGCAATGCGCAGGTTAATGGAGGTAATGTCCCGCACCGCGGTGATTTTTCCTCCCGACTGAACCGCGGTACCACAAATGCCGGCCCGATGGCCCCCCCGGAGGGATATGTAGCCGCTGAGGAATTCCTGCTGGTGGGCGTGGACGGAGTAGGCGCACATTTCCACCACGGCCTGGGCAATATCCTCCCGGCTTACTTTAAAGCAATGCCGGGGAATGTTGTGCAGCTGGGAATCCCGGTCAACAAACCAGCTTTGGCCCGCGCAGGCCAGATTAATGGGCTTATCCACCCGTATCCGCACCTCAAAGGCGGCACCCTTTACCGACCGGCTGATTCCCAGCAGCGCGTTTTTCATGACGTCGGGCAGCGCGGACACCGCCTCATCAAATCGCGCCGCGCTTGTTTTTACATCCATCTCTTTTCACCTCCGGTTTCTTTTTATAATACATATTACTCTTTGTCCCATTTTAGAACCCTGTTTTACCGGAATAAAAATCCACCGGCGAATCCGGCCCCATTAGCTAATTTAAGCTACATTGAATAGAAAGGATATCCTGGGCATCTGGATCGGGCAGCACGAAAGCGCCAAATTCTGGGCTGGCGCGCTCAATGACCTGAAAAGCCGTGATGCAAAGGACGTTTATCTGTTCTGCGTGGATGGGTTCAACGGCTTCGATCTGACAGTTCTCAGCCCGCCCGGACTTTCCGCTATACCGGTGTTTTACCCCCGCCAACTTCCTTCCCTGCTTGAGAAATCCGGTTTCATCCACTTGGCGTTCCCGTTCGTATACATAATATAAGGGGAAATATAATTGGAATCACAACCAATCATCACGGCGGCAAAGGGCAGCAATAAAGTAACGTTTTCACAGCTTTACGAGCATACCAGCTGTGTTATCTTTCTGAAAGAGGATTGAAAAGGGTTTCTCTGTGTGGTATGCTGGACAAGGTTAGCATAATAAATATTAAAATTAGCTTGAAATAGGAATGCTTTTGGTAATATAATATATAAGAAGGTCGCTTTTGCTATTATTATGGCGAAAATCATAAAACATGGAGGCTTCTTATGAAGCGGATAACTGCTTTAATTATATCTCTTTTGCTAATTATTACCGCTGGTTGCGCTAACGCGCCAAACTCACAGTTAGGCGCTGATGCTATAAAAACATACAAGGATATTCCCGGGATAACGCAAGAGGAAATAGCAGCGATCGAAGCGCTTAAAACAGAGAGGGATAGCTTTACATACGGACACCTGATGGAAACGGAATCGTTCATGCTGCCGGACGGTACATACGCGGGCTTCGTTATTAAATTATGCCGGCAGCTTAGTGACCTGTTCGGCGTGGAGTTTACCCCCCAGCATTTCAACGAGTGGGAGGAGCTCAAAGACAGTGTGGACAATTTAACGACCGACTTTTCAGGCACATTTACCACAACCGCCGAACGGATGAAGATTTACAATATGACGACCCCCATCGCGGGACGAACCCTCAAGCTTTATACGTTAACGGGTTCTGATAAAATTGTGAATGAATCCGATGTGAACGGACTTAGGCTCGGCTTTTTATCCAAAACCGTCATAGCGGATATCGTCATGACGCAATACCCCGGGCTATCCTTCGAGGTTGTGGACGTTTACACCTTCCCCGGCGCCGCAGACATGTTGAAAACAGGCGAAATAGACGGGTTTGTGGTAGGCGGCGTAGTTGACCCCCTGTTTGAGGGCTTTGACTTTGTTTCTTCAAGGGACTTCTTTTCTCTGGCCTATACTCCCGTTTCAATAACCACCGCCAATTCTGATTTGGAGCCCGTCATAACGGTTATAAATAAATACCTGGTTGCCGGAGGAATCGATAGGATATCCGAGTTGTATCGTGAAGGCGACCGTGAATACATTAAACACAAGCTGTACCAATCCTTTACCGACGAGGAAAGGGCTTATATTGACGATCTTAAGGCGCGGAACGCCAAGGTTGACATCGGGCTTCAGCACGACGTTTATCCCGTCAGCTTCTATAACGAGATGGACAAAGAATTTCAGGGGATGGCTCTGGATGTCCTCGCGGAGATAAGCACGCTCACAGGCATTGAGTTTGCGCCGGTCACGACATCGACGGATACGCCGCTTTCGGATATCCTCGCCAAGCTGAAGACGGGCGAAATATCCATGATGACGCAGCTGTTGTATACCGATTCCAGAAAAGACGACTATCTCTGGAGCGGTATCCCGTACCATACCTCCAACTACGCGCTATTGTCGAAAAGCGAGCTGCCGAATCTGGAGGTTTTCCAGGTTTATTATGAAAGGGTCGGCACCCTTAATAAGTCCGCCCATGAGGAAATGTTCACTACCTGGTTTCCCGGTCATGAGCACCAAATAATCTACAGCAGCTCGGCAGAATGCTTCGACGCACTGGAACGGGACGAAGTGGATTTGGTAATGCTATCCGATAACATGCTGCTCACACAGACAAACTACCGCGAAAAACCCGGGTTTAAAATCAATATGAGCTTTGACGCGACGTTAGACTCCCTTTACGGGTACAGCAAAAACGAAGAAGTGCTGCGCTCCATAGTGGACAAGACGCTCGCCTATATTGACACCGAAAGTATTTCTGACGGATGGCTTAACAAGGTTTTTGATTATTCCATAAAAATCTCCCGGATGCAGACGCTTTATTTCGGCATTTTCGCGTTTGGCGCGATTATAGTGCTTATGATGGTATCTTTTTTATTTATCAAAAACAAGCGGCTGGGAAAAAACCTTATGGATCGCTCTGCCACGCTTACCGCGATTTACACCTCAATCCCGGACATCCTTTTCTGCATGGACACCAATCTTGTCTACACAAGCTGCAATCCCAGCTTTGAGAGGTTTGCGGGCCTGCCGGCGGAGCGGATTATTGGCAAAACCGATCATGACGTATTCGGGGCCGGTGAGGATATGGTCAATTTCTTTATCGACGTCAATCAAAAAGTCCTTGAAAGTCAAAGCCCGGTGGTGATACAGGAGTCGGTCACCTACCCCAACGGCGACGAGAGGGTACTTGAGACCATCAAGGTTCCGTTGTTCCAGGACGGCAATTTGACCGGGCTTATGGGTATTGCAAGGGATATCACCGACCATACGGTCGCTGAGGAGGAGGCGCGGGAGGCGTCCAAGGTCAAAAGCCAGTTTTTGGCTAATATGTCCCACGAGATACGCACGCCCATGAACGCGATCATCGGCATGTCCGAGCTGTTGTTAAGCGAGTCCCTGACCAGCCGTCAGGAGGGTTACGTAAAGGATATAAATTTTTCCTCCCACTCGCTTTTGAGTATCATCAACGACATCCTGGATTTCTCAAAGATTGAGGCGGGAAAAATGGAGCTTGCCCCCGTCGATTACGATTTCCATATGTTCCTCGATAACCTCCGCTCCATGTTCGGTTTTGTTATGCAGAAAAAGGGTTTGGAATTCAGATTGGAAACACAGGGGGAAATGCCGAAATGCCTGTACGGCGACGATGTCAGGCTTAGGCAAATACTAACCAATATATGTGGGAATGCCGCTAAGTTTACCAGCAAGGGGCATGTTCGTTTAAAGGTGACTGCCACGGACGATACGCTGGCGTTTGAGATAAAGGACACCGGAATGGGAATCCGCAAGGAGGAGCTGCCCAAGCTGTTTCAAGCCTTTACCCAGGCCGATACGCAAAAAAACCGGAACGTCACGGGTACGGGGCTGGGCCTCGCCATCAGCAAAAACTTTTCCGAAATGATGGGCGGTGGCATAACGGTGGACAGCGTGTACGGTGAAGGAACTGCCTTTACCGTTACAATCCCCAAAATCCTGGGCGATGAAACCGCTGTCAAATGCGAAGGCGGAGATGGCAGGGTGAGATCCCTTTTCGCGCCGGACGCTAAGATATTGGTGGTTGATGATAACGAGCTCAACCTTAAGGTCGCCCTGGGACTGCTCAATTTATTCAAAATCAGCGCCGACACAGCGCTGTCCGGCAGGGAAGCCATTGAGTTAGTTAAAAGAAATGATTACGACATTGTCTTTATGGATCACATGATGCCGGAGATGGACGGGATCGAAGCGACAAAGGAAATTCGAAGTCTGGGCGGAAAGTTCGAGCGGCAGACAATCATAGCGCTGACGGCCAACGCGGTCAGCGGCGCGAAAGAAATGTTTATGTTAAACGGCCTTAACGATTTTCTTTCAAAGCCAATCGAAACGGGCAACCTGACCGCAATACTCCGGGAATGGCTGCCACCCGAAAAAATCGAGGATCAAAATGAAAAACCGCCGGATACCGTATATGATGATGGCACGGCGCAAAACCAGGACAGCTTTTTGGATCGGGTTAAAAAAATAAACGGTATCAACACGGAAATTGGCTTGAGCCGCGTTTCCGGCTTGGAGGACATGTACTGCGAGACTGTAGAGTTGTTTCATAAAAAGCTGTCCGCCGAGTGCGCTAAAATGGAGGAATTTTTAAGTAATAAGGATTTGCATAATTTCGCTATATCCGTACACGGCATGAAATCCTCCCTTTCCACAATAGGCGCGATGGAGCTTTCCGAGATGGCCGCCCAACTGGAGGCTGCTTCCAAAAATAAGGAATTGGAGTATAGTGAGGAGCATTTCCCGGCATTTTTGCAAAATCTCCGCTCCCTGCAAGAGAGGTTGTCGGAAATCATCCCCAATGAGGAGGAGGCATCCCCCCGGCCTAAAGGGGATCCAGAATTTCTGAGGGAAACCGTGCAAGCCGCATTGGACGCCGTGAATGACTTTGAAGGAGATCTGGCCATCCAAGCCTTAGATAAGCTATCGGGATACGATTATGGCGCGCAAATCAACGTGCAACTGGAAAACGCCAAAATCGCCGTAACGGATTTCGATTTTGACGCTGCCACCGACATTTTGAACAATGTTATATCATGACCGTGTATTCGGGACGAGGGAGGAGATAAACTATTTTGCCGCGATATATGAAAATTAACTCCATAATACACAAAAAAATATAACAAAAGTAGGAGTGAGCTATGAATATAACACCTGAGCAATTGCACAAAATCCTAACAGGAACTTATTCGTTCAGTCAGTTGGGATTTTCCATGCTGATTACACGCTTAAAGAGTATTTACTCCAAAGATCCGTCGCCATATACGCTGCAAAGCTGTACAAGGGAAGCGAACGCGTTCCTTAACAAATACAGTAACGTCATGGCGTCGGACTGCTCGATCATCGCGGAATTATAGGAGGAAAAAATGCTGTTAAAATTTGACGAGGTATGTGACATAATTCATAGCGGCGTACTGCTTCATATCGCGGGTACGGAAGCCTTGCTGAAAAAACTTCCAAAAGGCAATTGGATCGGAGGCTCCACGGATTATTTTATGACGGCCGACGGCGGGAAGATTTCCAATGATTCGCTGTTTGTGACAAGCTTTCCCGATATGGATTTCAAGATTGCCGCTTACAACAGCGACACAATCAAGGACGTGACCGCCGACGCCTATGACAATGGTTTTTCCATTATTATTATCCCGTTTGAAAGCGAGGTTCATAAAACATACGCGCACAATGCCGCCGGCTTCGAGGGTATGTTTATTAAAAACATCGTCGGCTGGATAGCGGGAATCAATCTGGGCGTTCCGGGTCAGGTTCCTGTCGCCGTCAACGGACAGACGGGCGTGGTATCGTCCGATGAGGCCGTTGTTCTCCATCTGTGCGTACCGGATGACAAAACCGTTAACATCGGCATCGTCAACATATTCAAACAGGACGAAAACATGCCGACAATCGAATTTGACGAGGAAGGATTTTCGGTTTGCAAATGCCGCGTAAACGGAGAGGAAACCATTTTTTCCGATTATATAGCCCAAAACAGTATAGACACCAGGCTCCCGCTGGTTGGGGATTACTCCGGCGCCGGCGTCAACATTTCAATTAAAACCGTGGAAAATGACTCCGTAAGCTTCTACGCGCCGGTATTCAAGGACATAAAATACAGGATAGCAAAACCCGTAAGCAATTACGCAAAGGAGTTTAGCGAGCGATTGGTTCCTTTTAAGGACACGGAGTCGATGTTCTCCTGCAACTGCGTTTTGAATTTCCTTTATGGAGAGCTTGAGGGTAAGGGCATTGATACGTTCCATGGCCCCATTACCTTTGGTGAAATCGCGTACCAGCTTGTAAATCAAACGCTGGTTTATGTAACGATTTTAGATTAATCCCCCCGCTTGCTTTGCCGCGACCAAAACCTACGATTGCCGGATTAAAAACTTTTTGGGTTTTTAATCCGGCAATCGTATTAATTCAGCTATCGGGCGATATGGCAAGCTATTCTATACTTTCTCTTTTTGTACGTAGCCGCATAGCGGCGCGGCGCGTTAGCGACGCATATTCAATTAAAAATAGTTTTCGACTTTTTAATTGAATATTAGTATTAGAGCGCTGTCAGCAACTCGGCCTTTTTTGTCTCATATTCTGTATCCGTAATCAGCACCTGCTCGTGGAGCTCCTTGAGCTGTACCATCTTTGCGGTGATATCATTGATTTGTTTTGCCGAGGCCGGATATCGCTGCTCCTCAATTATCTTGTAGTTCTTGTTGGGAAGCAGCGCGTTTAGCGCCGAAAGGGCATCCTCCTCCAGCATGAGCCCTATCTCCTCCTCCAGGACGCTTCGGTAGCGGAGCAACACAAAGCCCTCCGTCTCCCGGACAGGCTCCTGGAACCGGTAGTAATGGATGTTTTCCAAAGGAATCCGTACCGCGTAAAGAGCCGGTGTAAACCGGGGCTGACGTCCCAGGTATTCTAAAAGCTCAAGCGTGGACTCAATGCTGTCCCACCTGGGGAAAAGCCACAGGTGGGTGTCCGTCCGCCAAAGGTAATGGAGGAGGTTGGCGGTAGTCGGGGCAAACAAATCGGTACCCACATAGACCGCCGCCGCGTTTTTGGGAATTTCCAACCGCTTCAGCTGTTTTTTATATTGGCGGGCCAGGCTGCCTCTGTATCCCACCTCCTGGACGGAAGGCGGCAGGGGCACTGCCTGCCCCTCTTGCGGTGCTTTCCGCCGCTTCTGAAGCCCTATGGCAAAATAAATATAGCCTAACAAAAGCACCACGGCGCCTACGCCAATTACGACAGCGTTGGGCGCTGCCAGCCGCATGGCGATACTAACTCCTATACAGGACAGTAAAAAAAAGAGCAGTCCTGTAATGATTCCCCGCCTGATTAAGCTATTCATGCCTTCAAAAAACCTCCTGCCCGGCCGCAAATCGGGTAAGTTGGCGCGCCCTCCCCTGGTTGCCACATGAGAGACATGCCTAATACATATATTATACGGTTTTTTTCTGCAAGTAGCAAGAAAATCAAGAAATTTATCCAAACTATGCCAGGGAATTCATTTCAAGCATATTTTCCCAGTAACGGTTTGGCATATGGCCGCGGCGGCATTTTGGGTTTTCCCTCTGGGCGATGGCAATGGTATGGTAAAACAGCTTCCACAGCGCACGGCTGGGCAGCTCCTCCTCCGCCAGCGGGGGGAGATTCAGATGGCCGGTCTCCACCAGATACCACCCCTTCCGGTCATGCACCCCCGCCAGGCAATTGGTGCTGTCATAAAGCAGAAAGGGCTGATCGGAATACCGGTCGGAAAAAAAGGGCATCAGCAGGGGGAGCGGGCTGTTTTTAGGTGAGATTCTGCCATAGTATACGCCATTTTCCATGAGGGAAAAGCGGACAAAGCCCCGGAGCAGATGGGCTTCCCTGTGAATATGGGTGTACAACCGGTCAATGGCCAGCACATCATCGTGGGCCAGATTAACATATATACTCCTCCCCTTTTGCAGCCCGGTGCAGATATACCGGTAGATGATGGTGGATTTCTCCGGATCCCCGGATAAAAAAGCTGTCCAGATTTTAAGGTGCGCGGCGCTCCCGATATGGCGTATCACCCCCCTCTCCACGCGGCGGGCCAGTGCAGGCTCGGTGATAATCCGTACTGATACCTGATCCAGGGCGAGCTGGGCGTTTTCCTCGGGCAAAACCGCCTGGGGCCATTCCTTGGTGGAAAAGGCGCGGAAAACGGCGGTGAGGAAGCCGTCCCAGCTCCCATCATATAGATAGGCCCAGGACATCTATACAGCCTCCCTTCCAAACCCCGGCAGTGCCGCGGGTACCGGCGCTGCCGGGCTGAAAAGCGTCAATTGCTCGGGAATGGGCGCAAAGGAAAGCCCGGACGGCTGCCGACTGGTGTCGGCCACCAGATTGTGATAAATAAAGTCTTGCTCAAAGCGGATGCCCGGCATATATTTTCCCGAGCAGGTAATGAAATAGGCGGCGCGCCGCAATACAATCCGCATTTTCCTGAGATCCTCAAACCGGAGCGCCCCCGACTTGCGGGCTGTGACGATCTTGCGCGCGCCGGTGGGGCCAATCCCAGGTATCCGCAACAGGGTTTCCAGATCCGCCCGGTTGATTTCAATGGGAAAGCAATGGAGGTTGCGGAGCGCCCAGTGGCATTTGGGATCCAGCAACGGATCAAGGCTGGGGCTTTGCTCGCTTAGTATTTCCCCGGCTGAAAAGCCATAATAACGAAGCAGAAAGTCCGCCTGATAGAGCCGGTGCTCCCGCAGTAAGGGCACCGGCTGGCCTGCGGGAAGCAGGTCGCTCCCCCCCACCGGGATATAGGCGGAGTAAAATACGCGCTTGAGGGTGTATTTTTTATAAAGGCTTTCCGCCAGCCGCATAATTTGGAAATCCGAATCAGGGGTAGCACCGATAATCATTTGGGTACTCTGTCCGGCGGGGGCGAATTGCGGGGCATGACGATAAACCGCCAAGTCCGTGCGATTTCCTTCAATCTGATCCCGGATCAGGCCCATTGGCCGCAGAATGCTCCGTTTAGGCTTATCCGGAGCCAGCAGCTGTAAGCTGGCCTCTGAGGGAAACTCCAGGTTGACGCTGATGCGGTCGGCCAGACTGCCCAGCCGGGTAACCAGCTCGAGAGACGCTCCCGGGATGGTTTTTGCGTGGATATATCCCCTAAAGCGGTATTCCTCCCGCAGCAGCTGGAGGACGCCGCACATCTGCTCCATGGTGTAGTCGGGATTTCGCAGCACCCCGCTGCTCAGAAACAGCCCCTCAATATAGTTGCGGCGATAAAAAGCGATGGTAAGCTCCGCCAGCTCCCGGGGGGTAAAGGTCACCCTGGGTACATCATTGGAGCGGCGGTTCATGCAATACTTGCAGTCATAAACACAGCTATTGCTCAACAGCACCTTGAGAAGCGAAATACATCTCCCATCAGCCGCAAAGCTATGGCAGATGCCCGATGCCACCGTATTGCCCAGCTTGCCTTCTCCTCCACGATCCAAGCCGCTGGAGGTGCAGGCGACGTCGTATTTCGCGCTGTCGGATAATATTTGCAGTTTTTCTTGTGTGGGAAGGCTCATATGCATTTCCTCCAAACAAAAGTTCTATATGTAGTATATCACAATTGCTTGGGTTTGTAAACATTCGTTTGCTTTCCAGCTTAAATAAATAAAAAAGCCACCCAACCTCCGTGGGAGGAAGCGGGTGGCGCGCCTGGAATACAGGCAAAGAATTAGGCAGCAGCGCTTTCTTCAGCAGGAGCCTCTGCCTCATCGGAAGCCTCGGCATCAGCCTCCACATCGGCGTCAGCTTCGACTTCAGCTTCGGCTTCCACTTCAGCGTCAGCTTCGACTTCGGCGTCAGCCTCCACATCAGCGTCAACTTCAGCCTCAGCCTCGGTGGAAACCTCGGGCTCAACAGCGGACTCGGAGACAGCCACGCTCTCCTCACCGGAAACCACGCTGGGCTCATCCTTGGAACCGCAAGCAGCCATTCCAACGCTCAACAGAGCGGCGCACAGAATCGCAAGTATCTTTTTCATAAGTAAATTCCTCCGTTTGTTTGTGTGTTACGTGATAAAACACATATGTTTCTTGTGCAACATTTCCTGCTGCATGCATGATTATAGCACAAGGTCAGATTGGACGCAAATTACAAATAAGTATCTTTCCCCTGAAAAAAATTACAAATTATGTAATCTTTTAAATCCCATATCCCCTCATTTATATTTTCTATCCGATGCTTATCTAGTTGTTTTGCAATATAAATATGAAATATTTTTGTAACTTTTCACAATTCAACAAATATTTTTATTTATTATTCAGTTGCGCAAAGCTCAATAGCAGGCAATAAATAGCTTGTGACAAAATACACAGCGGCAAATTCCACGCCGCTGTGTATTTTGTTCACACCTATATTTGCTTCTTGATCCTTGTGAGCGCGCTTTTTTCCAGCCGGGACACCTGGGCCTGGCTAATCCCGATCTCCTGTGCAACCTCCATTTGTGTCTTGCCTACAAAAAAACGAAGGGATAAGATTTTTTTCTCCCGATCCCCCAGGTTTTCGATGGCCTCCTTTAAGGAGATTTCATCCAGCCAGTCCTTGTCCCCGGTTTTATCCCCCACCTGATCCATTACAAAAATAGTGTCTCCCCCGTCGTTGTAGGCGGGCTCATACAGGGAGATGGGCTCCACGATAGCCTCCAGCGCAAGAACTACATCCTCCTTGCGTATATCCATTTCCTTGGCTATTTCCTCGACTGTGGGCTCCTTGTCATTTTCAGCGGTGAGGCGCTCCTTCACCTGCATGGCCTTGTAGGCGGTGTCACGCAGCGACCGGCTGACCCGGATGCTGTTATTATCCCGGAGATAACGGCGGATCTCTCCGATAATCATCGGCACCGCATATGTGGAAAACCGCACGTTTTGCCCGGTATCAAAGTTGTCTATGGACTTAATCAGTCCGATACATCCCACCTGAAACAAATCGTCCAGGTTTTCGCCCCGATTGGTAAATTTCTGCACCACACTCAATACCAAACGCAAATTGCCGTTCACAAGCAGGGAGCGCGCCTCCATATCACCCTGACGGATACGTCCCAGCAGCTCAATTTTTTCGCTTTCCTTCAGCACCTTCAGCTTGGAGGTATTTACCCCGCATATTTCAACCTTATTTAACAAGCATCAGCCCTCCAATTTTGCCAACAGATTTCTAATAGCTGAAAGATATCTCGATCAGTATTAGAAGTATTGTCCGCCTTGCAGGGGCTGATTCACCTATTCAATTTCCAATTTTAGCCGAGGGGCTTTTTTTCCGCATAACGCCGTCAGGATATTCTTTCCAGTTCCTTTTTCAGCCTTTTTACTATTCGTTTTTCCAGCCGCGAAATATACGACTGGCTGATACCGATGATATCCGCTACCTCTTTTTGGGTTCGTTCCTCCCCATCCAGCAGTCCGAAGCGCAGCTGCATAATCCGCCGCTCCCGTTCCCCCAGCCGGGACACGGTTTCCAGCAGAATCTTCTTTTCAATTGCCTGCTCAATGGGCCGATTGATGCTGTCCACATCGGTACCCAGAATATCCGACAGGAGCAGCTCATTTCCGTCCCAGTCAATATTTAATGGCTCATCAATAGAAATCTCGTGTTTATAAGTCTGGCATTTGCGCATAAACATAAGAATTTCATTTTCGATGCAGCGGGAGGCGTATGTGGCCAGCTTAATGCCCCGGCTGGGACAAAAGGTGTTGACCGCCTTAATAAGGCCGATGGTGCCGATGGAAATCAAATCCTCCACCCCCACGCCGCTGGACTCAAATTTGCGGGCAATGTAGACCACGAGCCGCAGATTGTGGACAATCAGCTCCTGCTTGGCCTCCTCGTCGTTCTCCTCCAGCTTGCGGAAAATAACCTCCTCCTCCTCCCGGCTGAGGGGGGCGGGCAGTGTGTCCGGCCCATGTATGTAATAAATTTTAGTCGGGGCCAGCTTATAGGTCAGCCAAAGCCACGCCCGCCTGAAAAGTCCTTCGCATCTCATTTTTTTCATTTTTTTGCACCACCATTTACTGTATTTATACGGATTAGCTCCGGATTTAATATTGCGCTGTAGCTGCTGTCGCCAATTTTCTGCGCAGTCAACGCTATGTATGTATGACCGATATAATGACTTCCCTCCCCATCCCGGATAATCAGCCTGTCGGGGGCGAAGGCAGGCAGAACGCCCTTCCCTCCTACCCCGCTGTAGGGCACAAGGCGGAAAGGGATGCTCATATTTACCAGATCCTCCGTGCGTCCGGCCCGGATAGCCTCCACGACCTCCCCGGGAAACAACGTTGCCACCGCCTCCACATGGCACACAATAACCGGCGCCCCGCTAAAGGGCTCAAACAGGCTGTTTCCTGTATCCATAAGACCGGTGAGGGCGCAAATTTGCTCTCCCATAAATATCTGCATCCCGCACAGTGCTCCCTCCATCCGTCCGCGCCTGGACAGCTTCCCCGCCACGCTCAGGAGCAGGTAGGCAATAATGGTTGCAATAATGAGTGCCAGGGAGGAGATGTCAAAATATACAACACCATTACTGTACACCATCCACCGGGGCGCAAATGTTACCCAAAGGGCCAGCATGACCCCCGCAAAGAAAAAGCTCACCGCAAAAAAGACAAACCATTGCCGCAGGAATCCCCAAATATCATGGTAAGGCATGGCGATGCGCACTATGGCGGCAGAAACCAGCAGCTTACCCGCTAATTCCCCCAAAAAGCCCATAAACGGTAAAAAAATAGTCAGCGAGCACAATGCCCCTACCAGGGCAGCTGCGACTATTTTACGTCTTTTCGGTAAAACACCTGAAATTTTGGCCATACAAAGAATCAAAAGCAGGTTAATTATGTAATTGATAACCAATAACACATCTACATATACTGTTGTACGCACCGTCACGCCTTCCCCATCCCAACCCACCATCGGGGGTGAGGATATATAGTATTTTCACTGTCCATTATAAAATTGGGAAGGGTTGTATTTTTGTCGCAAATTGTATTTCCCGCCTCTTTTTATTGCAACTTTCCAGCAAAGCTGTAGCAAATGAAAAAGTTCGGCATAGACTGGTAACGTCTGGAAATGCTGCCGTTGGGGCTCAAAGAACACCTTACTCTGGCATGATCCTACCGGCAGAAGGATCGGGGTAGGCGCAGACAAGATTAGGATGGAGTGATTGTATATGGCAAATAACGGAAATTTTAGCAACAACCGCTGCGCCTGTGGTGGCGCATGCCGCAAAAATAACAGGCGGGGTGTGCCGCAAAACCGCGTGGGCCCAGCCGTGAATCCCCTAAACCAGCGCTTTGCCGGCGGTGGTAACGGGTTCGACCGCAGCATTCCCGCCCCTGACCAAGAGTTTACCGGTGGTATCCCGACGGGAGATGGCGGCATTGGAACCGCAAACGGCTGCGGCTGCAGCATTCCCACCCCCGCTCAGGAGCTGTATGGCGTCACATTCCAGAGTCGAGAAATAGATACCTGCTGTGACCCTTACAATGGATGCCGTCAATATAATAGAAACCGGCGCAACCCATTTTGGCCCTCATTCGCGCATCCCCGCTGGCTGCCCTGCCGGGAACTTTATAACGGCGATGAACAGGATTAAAACCATCGGCAATGCCTGCCCTGCAACCCAATTCTGTTTATTTTCCGGTTAGGCGGAGCTGCGTCTGCAAACATCCGGCGCTTGCAATCCGATAGGGTATCCGTTACAATAAGGATAGGATTATAATGCGAATCAAGGGTTAAAAACAGCCAGCAAGCAGTAAACAAACAACGGAAATGCGAGCGAAAACAAAGGAAAGCAGGCCCTGCAAAGAGCGAACCTTGGAAGCGGATTGAATTTTGGTT